>SXGS01171789.1_pt1 | contig 151165 bp, 136 predicted proteins | sample 3174681 | NCBI WGS metagenome assembly SXGS01 (sample SAMN11356861, study PRJNA531348) | freshwater metagenome | isolation source: freshwater sample F1-80 | place: China: Fuxian Lake, Yuxi | collected 2017-12-25 | reverse complement strand
CTTTTGTAAAACTAGAGATTTATAATTCACTTGGACAATTAGTACAAACATTAGTGAATGAAGTTATGTCTGCACATTATTATGAAATAAAATGGGAAGCTGGAAAGAACCCAACAGGATTATATTTTTACAAAATAATTGTGATAGATATAAATGACTCGAAAAATAAATTTGTGCAGACGAAGAAAATGATGTTGGTTAAATAAAATGTACCACCTGTGTCACACTTCGACAAGCACAGTATGACGTTTTTTCGTTCTATTAACTTGGAACTAGCGATGACAAATTGAAATAAATTATTTTAGTTGAAATTAGTCATTAATAATATTATGTTATTTATATTAAAAAAGGGCTTTAAATGAAATCGATAATAGTATTACTGTTAATCTGCACAATTAATATTCAATCGCAAGAAATAAAATCTCTTGAACTTGGATCGGACCTTCCACTCGGTGAAATAAAAATGGTTGATATAAGTGAAAAAGAAATTTCTATGGACGATTCTAAAGGTAAGAATGGACTTCTTGTGATGTTCAGTTGTAATACTTGTCCTTGGGTTATTAAAAACCAAAGTCGAATGGTTTCAATATCTGAATATGCAACTAAAAATAAAGTTGGAGTTATAATTATTAATTCTAACGAAACTCAGAGAGACGATGTTGACTCGTTTGAAGAAATGAAAAAATATAGTAAGAATCAAAAATACAAATGGTCGTACGTTATTGATGAAAAAAGTAAAATTGCAAATTCTTTTGGTGCAACCAAAACACCTGAAATATTTCTTTTCAATTCTGATGGGAAGTTAATTTACAAAGGTGCAATTGATGACAATCCCGGTGATGTGAAAAGTGTTAAACGTGAACATCTTAAAATAGCAATTGACGAAATGGTAAAAGATAAAGATGTTACTGTAAAAGAAAGTCGATCGATGGGTTGCTCAATTAAAAGAGCTTCGTAAAAAGGTTATTCAGCAACAAGCTCTGATAAAGCTGATTTAATTTTATTTTCAGGAATTTTTGAATTATAAAATTTTCTGTAAGCTTTATTATTATTCAACATTACAGTAACAGGTATTGCTCCCGTCCAAGATGAATCTATTAATGGACAAAAATAATCAGCATTTGTTTCGTTCAACCAATAAACTTTTGATTTATAGTTATTCTTCTTTACAAAATTTGTAATGTGTTTAGGATAATCTTCGGGGAAATCAAGATTCACAAGAATCAGACTTACTTTCTGCTCTTTAAAGTTTAATACTTCTTTTTCGAAATAAGGAATTTCTTCAATACAGGGTTTGCACCAACTTGCCCAAAAATTAATTACGAGTGGAGTTGTAGTTGTATCAATTAAATTTAAAACATCTTTAACTTTGATTTTTTTAATTTGTTGCGAATGAACTTCAGTAGAGAATAAAATTAAAAAGAGACAAAATAATTTTGTCATTCAAAATTAAAAACCAATAATATCGTTGTACAGAATGAATACCATTAACGTAATTAAAATTGCAACTCCAACCTGTTGAACTGCTAATTGCACTTTTACAGGTATTGGTTTTCTGATTACCGCTTCAATAATTAATAAAACTAAATGCCCACCATCGACTGCCGGAATTGGAAGAATATTAATAACAGCAAGGCTAATACTGAGTAAAGCGATAAAACCAAGGAAGCTGATAATTCCAATTTCTGCTGAACGAGTTGCAAATTGTGCAATACGAACGGGTCCACCAAGAGATTTTGTAACCGAAACAGTACCCCGAAACATTTCAATAATCGATCTTGTAAATAAAATTGTTGCACCACTTACATCCGAAATTCCTTTTGGCAATGCTTCAAAAAATCCAAATTCAGTTTTGGTGATTGGACCGATATATTTTAAATCAAGTTGAATTCCAATAGTACTATCTTTTGATGGTGTCACAGGAATTGTTAAATTATTTTCGTCCCGTTTAATATTTATAGAAATTTCTTTTTCAGGATTGCTTCTTATAAGTTTGGTTACTTCAAATTGATTTCTAACAGGGATTGAATTGATTGCTAAAATTATATCGCCACTTTTCATTCCGGCTTTTGAAGCTGGTTTATTTGGGAGGATAACATTTGCGACAGCTTCAGTTTCAATTGGAAAAATTCCAAGTGGTGCTTCTGATAAATCTGGAATAATTTTACGTTCTACATTTAAATTTTGAAATAATCCATTTCTTTCAATTTGAATTGATAAATCCATTCCAATAAAGTCAGCGTAAATTGCTTTGGAAATACTTTCAAAATCAGAGATATCTTTATTATTTATTGACTGAATTTTATCACCAACTTGAATACCAATTATTTCAGCAGCACTCAAAGGATGGACATATCCAACAGTAGTAGTAGCACGATGTTGTTCTCCCTGATATAAATTAATTCCCCAAAAAATTAAAATTGCGAGAAGAATATTTGCAACAACACCACCACTTACAAAAATCATTCTTTGCCAAACAGGTTTTGCGCGATATTCAAATAATTGAGGAGTTGAATCGAGATTAGTTTTATCAAAATTTTCGTCTATAATTCCAGAGACTTTTACATAACCACCAATAGGTAGTAGTGCAATTCGGTAATCAGTATGATTACCTAAATCAATCGTTTCGTCTAATTTTCCGAATGTAAATTTGGTAATTTTATTAAAACCGAATAATCGATATCCCATTCCGATGGCAAAAACTTCAACACGCATTCCGAAATATTTTGCTGTGATGAAATGTCCGAACTCGTGAACGAAAACAAGAATTCCAATTGTGAGAATGAAGTAAAATATTGTAGAGATTATTTCCATATTATTTTTTAATTAGATTTTCGGCTGCATCGCGACTCCAACGGTCGGCTTCAAAAATATCATCAATTGAAGGGAATTGCACCAATTTGTGTTTTAACATTATTTGTGAAGTAATATCCGAAATTTTTGTGAAATGGACTAATCCATTTAAAAATGAATTCACAGCAACTTCATTTGCGGCATTCATAATTGCGGGCATTGTTCCTCCTTGTTCGAGAGCAAAGTATGCTAGATTGAGCATTGGAAATTTATTTTTGTCAACTTCCATAAAAGTTAATTCTTTCAATTCAGAAAAATTCATTTTCGAATTTGATGAAATTATCCTTTCGGGAAATGTCAATGCATATTGAATTGGGATTTTCATATCCGGGATTCCCATTTGAGCTTTAACTGAACCATCAACAAATTCGACCATCGAATGTATTATCGACTGAGGGTGAATAAGAACTTTTATTTTTTCTTTCGGTAATCCAAATAACCAACGTGCTTCAATTACTTCAAGTCCTTTATTCATCATTGTAGCTGAATCGATTGAAACTTTTTTTCCCATTTTCCAATTTGGATGATTTAGTGCTTGATCGATTGTAACATTTAGTAATTCATTTAAAGATAAATTTCTAAATGGACCACCAGAAGCTGTGAGAATTATTTTCGAAATGGAATTTTCCGGTTCACCTTGCAAGCATTGAAAAATTGCAGAATGTTCGCTATCAACAGGAATTATTTTTGAATTATTATTATTTGCGATTTCTGTAATTAAATGTCCGGCAACTACAAGAGTTTCTTTATTTGCCAGTGCAACTCTTTTTTTAGATTTTAAAGCGGCGATAACAGATTCAAGTCCAGCAAATCCAACAATTGCAGCTACAACAGTATCAACTTTATTCATTGAAGCTATTTCAACTAATCCTTCTTTTCCGACAATAATTTTTGAATTTCCCGAATAAGATTTTTTAAATTTATTTCCGGCATCAGTATTTGTAATTACTACAAATTCAGGGGAAAAATTATTTATTATCGAATGAAGTTCATCAATATTATTATGAACAGAACAGGCGAATAGATTAAATTTATCGGGATGATTGGAAATAATTTCCAAAGTATTTTTACCAATCGAACCGGTAGCGCCGAGTAGTGTAATATTTACTTTATTTGATGACATTAGTTGATAGCTTGCAAAATTAACCAAAGATGGAGACGTTTCCAAAGATGTTTTACAAAATGAGGTAATTGAAGTTTAGAATATTTATCTTACAGAATAATGAAGTGTATAATTTTCTATTTTTTAGTTTTTGTAAACTTGCTGATTTCTCAAACTCAGCAGGATAAGACTTTTTATGATTTAGCAGAAGCAGTTGAGAAAGCTGGGAATTATGAGCAAGCACTTCGTTTTTACGAAGATCTTCATAAAAAATTTCCGCTTAACTATGATTATTTCAATGGAAGTATTCGATGTCTTTCATATTTAAAACAATACGATGAAGCAATTAGTCGATCAAATAATTGGATTGAAAAAAATCCCGGAGATATTTCTACAAATTCGCAAATTGGTAGTTTGTATTTACGAAGTGGAAATTTTTCAAAAGGAGATTCAGTTTGGAAGAGTATTCTTTCGAATAAAGATGTATCATCATTTCATATTAGTGTAGTTGCTGAATATCAAATGAAAGAGAGATTGCCTGATAAGGCGATTGAAACATTTATTGAAGGAAGAAAAATTCTAAAAACTCCGAATCAATTCAGATTGGAGATTGCGCAATTATATTTTTATACGATGAATTATACTCTATCGGTGCGAGAGCATATTTTGTACTTAAAAGAAAATCCACAACAATTAGATTTTATACAATCCAGATTTTCACAAATCACTTCAAAGCCTGATGGATTAAAGGCAGCACTTTCAGTTTTTGAAAGTGAAAATCTGAATAATAAAAATGAATCGAATATTTCCGAAACAAGATTATATCTATGGTTATTATTGGAAGCTAAAAAATATAATGAAGCAACTATAATTGCAAAACAAATAAATAGTGAAATTAAATCTGGAGGTGAAGAATTGTATCAGTTTGCACTTCGTCTTTATAAAGAAAAAGTTTATTCTAACTCGTTATCACTTTTTAAGGAAATAATTTTACAATATCCAAACTTCAATCGTTTGCCGGAAGTATATTATTTTCATACTCAATCAATGGAAAATATTTTGAGAGATGAGAATAGTACTCAAATAGATTCAACTATATCTTATGAAATAGTGATGAATAGTTATCGAAGTATAATAAATAAATATCCAAATCATATAAACACACAGATAGTAATTGGGAAATTGGCATCATTAATTTTTGAAACTCAAAATGACCCACAAACAGCATTGCAATTAGTTGACTCATTATTAAGAGTCACATCATTTTCTCCTTCAAGAGTTTCAACAATGATGCTTTCGGCAAAATTTTTAATTTCGATTGGAGAATTAAATAAGGCAGAAGGCCGATATAATGAATCAATATTACTTCCGAATATATCGAGTAGTGAAAAACTTGAAATTAATTTTCGATTGGCAAAATTAAATTATTATTTAAATCGTTTTGATAGCGCTATTGCAATTTTACAAATGATTGGCGAAAATTATTCAGTCGATGAAGCCAATGATGCTTTGCGACTTCAATATTTTATAATTGAAAATAAGGGAAAACATCAAAAGCTTCTTAAAATATATTCTGGAGCTGAATTATTAGTTGAACAAAATAAAATGAGTGAGGCTATAGAATATTTTAAAACTTTACAAAATGAAAAAGCTCCACTTGTAGATGATGCTTTAATGCAGATTGGTAAAATAAATTATAAAATAAAAAGATATAAAGAGGCCGTGCTTAGTTATCAAAATTTTATAGAAAAATTTACAAGCAGTATTTTACTTGAACAGATTTATTTTCTTTTAGCGAATATTTTTGAAAATAATTTGTTTGATAATACGAAAGCTTTGAATACTTATCAGCAGTTAATAGAGAAATTTCCAAACTCAATTTATGCTGGTGAAAGCCGAAAACGGATACGAATTATTCGTGGTGATGCAATTTAATTATTAAATAACCAGGAAATTTTAAAATTCAAATTCCGCGGCATCATCGGATATAAAGGAATTGTCATATATTTATTGTCCAATAAATTTTCCCCTTTAATTTCAAAAATTACAGAATTAACATATCCTCTTAAAAATGCATTAACGATAAATTGATTTCCCATTTTCATCATTCGTTGCTCGACAAATGTTCGGCTCGGATAAACTAACATCTTTCCAAAATAATTTGAGTAATATTCGGCTGACAAATTAAAAATAGAAAAGAGCGATTTTTTAAAAAAATAATTGGAATAGGATAAATTAAAAGTTAAATGGTTACTTGGGAATGAAGAGCTATCATTTTCGTTAAAATAATAAGCTATCCTAGTCGAAAATACAAAATTTGAAAATGCTTGAGATAGATACATCCGAACAAATAATTTTGATTTTGACGGTTTCTCTTGCTGGAATGTAGTTTTATGAAAACCTTGAGAAAATAAGTTATTATTTACAACTGATGTTAATTCCGGTTGAATATTATTATAAATGTTTTGTGAGTGAACCGACAAATTAATTATAGAATTATTAACGATGTAATTATTGCCAATGCTTACTTGCTCGATTCTGATTGGATCAAAATCCCTTTTTACCGGCTGAAAAGTTAAAACATCACTCCAATATATTTCTTGAAAATTAGGAAAATGAAGAGTTGAAGAAAATAAAACAAAAAATTGGTTATAGTCATTTAGCTTCCAATTTAATTTAGTGTAACCGGAAAATCTTTCTTGAGTTCTATATTTTTCTTTTTCAATATTTGCAGTTACTGATAAATCAGTTAAAGCCAATTTAACATTAAAACCAAAAATAGATTTATCTGCGGATTGATTATGCACAAAATTATTTTCTACAACAGAATGGTTTTCATTTTTATAGAAAACCGAAATCGAGTTAAGATTTGACTTAAATACAAAAGAAGTTAAATATCCTGCATTATTTGATTCATGTTTATTTTGAATCCACGAAAGAGCGTTCGGAGGTATATATTCAAAGTTGTCGTAAGTATTAATTTGCTCGTTAAAAATTGATTTATAAAAATGCAAATTATAAATAAAATTAGTAGAAATAGGAATTTCAAAAAATCCATCAAAGTGGTGAACTTTAGAAATATTATAAGTTGAAGAGCTACGAACGGAAGCATCTAAATCATTATACATGCTGTCTTCAATTGTAGAAAAACGAATCCCATTATTAATACCATTTTCTGATTCACCAAAAATATTTTGAATTGATAATAAAAATCCTGAAGAATCGTGATATTCATAATGCGCTCTGCTTGTCCAAAAGTCGCTAAAACTATTTGGAAATCGTCCGGCATAAAGATTTTCTTTATTCTTACTCCCGAAAGATGTTTTATTTAATTCAAATGTAAATGATGAATTATCGTTAATTGAACTATTAAATAAAGTTTTGAATTCGTTCGCTTCGTAAGGAAGTTGTGAAAAGCTAAGTATGGTTAATGGTAGATATTTTTTTGTAGTTTGATTTACAATTGGTGTAAAATTAAAATTATTTTCATTAACAGTTTCTATATTTACAAAACCGGAGTGTGGAAATAAGTGTTCATAAATTCGTGAGTTAAATGGATCAATTAATGAACGATTTAGATAATTAAACTCAACTAATCTTCGTGAGAGAGCTCCACTTTGATAATTAATTTGTTCTCCAATAATTCCCGTTTCTATTAAGAAAAAATTATTATTCTTAATCTCATTACTAATATTGCCGGAAACAGAATAATTCCGAAAGAAATTCGTAAAAAGTGAATCCGAATTGGAAACGGAAATAGCTGGATTAAATAAAAACAGAACAAAAAATAAATATATATTATTCAATTATTAATTATCTGCTTGGAAAGATGGTGGAGTTAAAGAAACGATATTGTTTGATTTATAAAAATTTTGAGTTTCTATTGCAGTTTCTTTATTATCAAATAATCCAAAAACCGACGAACCGGTTCCTGATAATAATGCAACTTTTGCTCCTCTTGTTAATAAATCATTTTTTATATTTTTTAAACTTGGTGATTGGTTAAACACAACATCCTCAAAATCATTTATTGCAAAATCAGAAATATTAGAGATGTAATTATCAATATTGATATTAGAACGCTCAAAAAATTTATTAGGGATAGTTTTTCTACTTTCTGATAAAGTTGAATAAGCCCATGCAGTACTAACTCTACTTCGAGGATGAATTCCTACAATCCAAAACGGTAAATTTATTAAAAAGCTTTTTAAGTTTTCACCTCTTCCCGTTGCATATGCGCTGTGTTTCTGTAAAAAATATGGAACATCAGAACCGATTGATAAAGCAATTTTATTTAGCTCTGTATTATTTATATCCGATTTCCAAAGTTGTGGTAATAGTCTCAAAACCAATGCAGCGTCACTACTTCCTCCACCCAAACCACTTCCAATTGGAATATTTTTTTCAATATTAATATGAGCACCCTGTGTTATATTTAATTTATTTTGAAGTGCGAGCACAGCTTTATAACAGAAATTTTTTTCATCCTTTGGAAGTTGATTATTATTTGAAGAAATCACAATATTATAGTGTGGAGAAATTGTAATCTCATCAAATAATACAATTTTGTGAAAGATAGTTTCAATATTATGAAATCCATCTTCTCGCTTATCCAAAATTCTTAAAAAGAGATTGATTTTTGCATATGCCTTTCCAGTTAACATATTACAAGATAATTCCGAATTGAAAATATTACAAATATGAGAATGCAATATGTTTACATTGTTTTGTTGAACTCTTTTCTTTATTTTTGAAAAAATTTAACCTATGAACCAATTTCAAGATGTAGATTATTTCGGTATTAGTTCTCTTTTAACAGAAGAAGAGAAAATGGTGCGCGATACAGTTCGAAAATTTGTTGATTCGAACATTCTTCCAATAATTGAAAAACATAATCGTGAAGGGAGTTTTCCTCGCCATCTTGTAAAAGAAATGGCCGATCTCGGATTATTTGGTCCAACACTTCCGCCGGAATATGGATGCGCTGGTTTAAATAATGTCTCTTATGGTTTGATGATGCAGGAATTGGAACGTGGAGATAGTAGCATCAGAAGTTTTGCATCTGTGCAAAGTAGTTTAGCAATGTATCCTATTTTTACTTTTGGAAGTGATGGGCAGAAAAAAGAATGGCTTCCAAAACTCGCAAGTGGTGAAAAAATTGGTTGCTTTGGTTTAACTGAACCTGATTTTGGTTCCAATCCTAGTGGGATGATTACACGCGCAGAAAAAAAAGGAAACAATTATATTTTAAATGGCGCCAAAATGTGGATTACAAATGGAACGATTGCAGATATCGCAGTTGTTTGGGCAAAACTTGATGGAGTTGTAAAAGGATTTTTAGTTCCAAAAGGTGCAAAAGGATTTACTGCTCCCGAAATGAAAGGTAAACATTCCCTCCGAGCATCGGTAACTTCAGAACTTGTTTTTCAGGATTGTATAATTCCTGAAGAAAATATTTTACCAAAAAGTGATGGCTTAAAATCTCCGCTAATGTGTTTGAATCAAGCTCGTTATGGAATTGCTTGGGGAGCGATTGGTGCTGCGATGGCTTGTTACGATTCAGCTTTACAATATTCAAAATCAAGAATTCAATTTGATAAACCTATTGCAGCTTTTCAAATGACACAAGAAAAACTGGTTTACATGATGAATGAAATTACAAAAGGACAATTATTAAATTTGCAATTAGGTAGATTAAAAGATGAAGGAAAAGTAAAAGCTTTCCAAATTTCGATGGCAAAAAGAAATAATGTTTTTCATGCTCTTGAAATTGCACGAATGGCTCGAGGAATTTTAGGCGCAAATGGAATTTTAGATGAGTATCCAGTTATGCGACATTCTGCAAATTTAGAATCGGTAAAAACTTATGAAGGAACTCACGAAATGCATACACTTATTATTGGTGAAGAAATTACTGGGATCCCTGCTTATAAATAAATGAAAACAAACAAAAAAATTATTGGTCACTCTGTAACATTCGACGATATTTTACTTGTTCCTCAACATTCAAAAGTACTTCCAAGGAAAGTTGATGTTAGAACAAAACTAACAAAAAATATTTCTTTAAATATTCCACTACTTTCTTCAGCAATGGATACAGTTACAGAAGCATCAATGGCTATTGCAATTGCAAGAGAAGGTGGAATGGGTGTGCTTCATAAAAATATGTCTATTTCACAGCAAGCCGAAGAAGTTGACAAAGTTAAGCGATCTGAAAGTGGAATGATACTTGATCCAATTACTTTAACAGCCGATAAATTAGTTGGCGATGCACTTTTATTAATGTCAAAATTTAGAATTTCCGGAATACCAATTGTTGATAATGGAAAATTAGTTGGAATTCTTACAAATAGGGATCTTAGATTTAAAAGGAATTTGAATGACCGAATATCTGAAGTAATGACTTCTGAAAATTTAATTACTGCTGCCATTGGAACAACTTTGGAAGAAGCTGAATCAATTCTACAAAAACATAAAGTTGAAAAACTTCCAATTGTTGATAAAAATGGAATGCTAAAAGGTTTGTTAACTGTAAAAGATATTCAAAAGAAAAAACAATATCCGAATGCTTGCAAAGATAAACATGGACGACTTCGTGTTGGTGCTGCAGTTGGAGTAACAAATGATGTTCTTGATCGTGTGGAAGCACTTGTTAACAAAAGTGTAGATTTATTATTTATTGATACCGCTCATGGACATTCGCAAGGTGTTGTCGAAACATTATCTAAAATAAAAAAGAAATTCCCGAAACTTGAAGTTGTTGTTGGAAACATAGCAACTGCAGAAGCAGCTAAAGAATTAATTAAAGCCGGAGCAGATGGATTAAAAGTTGGAATTGGATCTGGTTCAATTTGCACAACTAGAATTGTAACAGGAGTTGGAGTTCCGCAAATAACAGCAATTTTTAATACAGTTGAAGTTGCAAAAAAATATAAAATTCCAATTATTGCTGATGGAGGAATTCGCCAAACTGGAGATATTGCAAAAGCAATTGCTGCTGGGGCAAACTGTGTTATGATTGGTGGATTGTTTGCTGGTTTGAAAGAAGCTCCTGGCGAAGAAATAATTTACGAAGGTCGTACATATAAAGTTTATCGTGGAATGGGTTCGATCGAAGCGATGAGATCCGGAAGTAATGATAGATATTTTCAAGATGTAGAAGATGACATTGCAAAATTAGTTCCCGAAGGAATTGAAGGACGAGTTCCATTCAAGGGTGAATTAAGCGGGACAGTTTATCAAATGGTTGGTGGACTGCGAGCTGCGATGGGTTATTGTGGTTCTTCAACAATTAAAGAATTTCAAAAGAAAGCAAAATTTGTTTTAATGAGTAGTTCCGGCTTAAGAGAAAGCCATCCGCATGATGTTAAAATCACTAAAGAAGCTCCCAATTATCACATCTGAAAATTCCAAAGATTTGTTAATTTGCCAAACGAATCTTCACAAATTGTGTGAACAATTTAATGTTGATTATTTCGTAACATCCTCAAAAACACATTTAAGATATTTAACTGGTTATAATGGTTCAAATGGATTATTAATCTTAAATCGAAATAAGATTATGTTTGTAACGGATAGTCGTTATCAAAACATTATTAAAGATGAAGTTATTGCCGATAAAAAGATAATTGGTACAGGGAATCTTTTAGATTTTATTCTTAAACAAAATATTATTAAAAATAACTCCATTATAGGATATGACCCAAACTCGTTGCAATTAGTAAGTTATTCACTTTTAGAAAATAAATTTTCCTCACGAAAATTAAAAAAACTACCAAATATTATTGATAAAATAATGTCAGTTAAAGGTGAATCTGAAATTAATAAAATTAAAGAAGCAGTTAAAATAACCGATACAGTTTTTAATAATATTTTAAAATTAATTTCACCATCGATTACCGAAAAAGATATTTCTGCAGAAATTACTTATCAACAACAAAAACTTGGAGCAGAAGGAGATGCTTTTCCACCAATTATTGCATTTGGTGAACGATCTGCACTTCCTCATTCACATCCAACAAAAAGGAAAATCTCAAAAGGAGCTGTACTTTTAGATTTTGGTTGCAGAGTTGACGGTTATAATAGTGATATGACTCGAACTTTATATTTTGGCAAAGCGAATTCTTCTTTTAAAAAGCATTATCAAATATTACTACAAGCACAGGAAATTACTTTGAATTCTATTAAGCCGGGAATTTCCGGAAAAAAATTAGATTCAATTGCCAGAAATTTCTTGCGAAAAAATAGATTAGATAAATATTTTATTCATTCAGTTGGGCATGGATTAAGTTTGGATATTCATGCGTTTCCGCGACTTTCAAAAACTAGTACGGATATTTTAGAAGTCGGTAATGTAATTACAATTGAACCAGGAATATATTTTCCTGGAAAATATGGTATCCGAATTGAAGATGATGCAATAGTTGGTTTAATTACAAATATTTTAAATAAATCACCTAAAAACTTAATTGAAATTTAAATGAACAAAGTATTAGTTATAGCTTATTATTTTCCACCACTTGGTTTAAGTGGAGTGCAACGAACTTTAAAATTTGTAAAATACCTGCGTCAATATGGTTGGGAGCCGACAGTTCTTACAGTTTCTTCGCGAGGTTATTATGCGAAGGATGATTCATTAATGTTGGAATGCGATAAATTAGGAATTGAAATTATCAGAACAGATTCTCTTGATCCAAATCAATTTTTTCGAAAACAGGATATTGTTCCGATGCCCTCTGAACGATGGAGAAAATTTTTAAGTAGAGCAAGTGATACATTTTTTATTCCCGACAATAAAATTGGATGGAAAAATATTGCTGTAAAAAAAGCAAGTGAGTTGATAAGCAAAAATAAGTTTGATATTATTTTCGCATCAGCTCCTCCTTTCAGTTCATTTCTTATTGGAAAAGAATTAAGAGACAAATTTCATATTCCATTAGTTTTGGATTTCAGAGATCTGTGGGTTGATTATCCTTTTAAATTTTATCCAACATTTCTACATAAAAAATGGAATTTGAATTTGGAATTAAAAGCAATTAAATCTGCTGATGGTATAGTTGTTGCGAGTCGAAGAATTAAAGAAGTACTTATTAGACGATACTCATTCCTTCGATATAATGAAGTCAATTTAATTTCACACGGATTTGATCCTGAAGATCTTCAATTGGAAAATAAAGATAAAATATCTTTAACAAATAAAATGAGATTTACTTATGCTGGTACTTTTTATGAAAACATCACTCCAGAATATTTTCTTGAAGCGGCAGCTAAAGTGCTTAAAGAATTTCCGAAACTACGTGGAAAAATTGAATTTTGTTTTGTTGGAATATTAAACATAGATCATCTACAATTATTAAAAAAACTTGAGCTGTATGATTCAGTAAATATTTGCGGATACCTTCCGCATAAAACCTGTATGAATTATCTAATGGCGTCGGATGTATTGTGGCTAATGATGAAGGAGGATTTATATTCTCCGGGAAAAATATTTGAATATATTGGAACTGGTAAAAAAATTCTCGGCTGTGTTCCTGTGGGATTTATGCGTGATATAATTGAAGAAGCTAATGGCGTTGTAGTTGATCACGAAAATGTAAATGATATCGCATCTGCAATTGTTGAACTATATAAGCAATACGAACACAAAGAATTAAAAGGTGCAACTGAAGATGTAATTGCAAAATATAATCGCAAAGAGTTAACAGGTGAATTAGCAAAAACATTTATAAAACTTTTAAATGTGGTATAAATGAAAATTCTTATTATTGGATCTGGTGGAAGAGAGCACGCAATTGTCTGGAAATTATCTCAAAGTCCAAAAGTAACAAAAATATTTGCAATCCCCGGAAATCCTGGAATTGCGCAACTTGCTGAATGCATTGAATTGAAAGTTGATGATACTGAAAAAATAATTAAATTTGTAAAAGATGAAAAAATAGATCTCGCAATTGTCGGTCCTGAAATTCCTTTAATGAATGGAATTGTAGATCGATTTGAAGAAGAAAAATTATTAATCTTTGGTCCACGAAAATCTGCTGCAATGTTGGAAGGGAGTAAATTGTTTGCAAAAAATTTTATGAAGCGGTATTTTATTCCAACAGCACAATTTAATTCATTTACAAATAATGAAATTGGTAATGCTATTAATTATGTGCAGTCACAAAAATATCCATTAGTAATTAAAGCTGATGGATTGGCAGCTGGAAAGGGAGTTGTAATTTGTGAATCTTTTGAGGATTGCAAAAATACAATTCAGGATTATTTTGTAAATAATATATTTGGGGAAGCGGGAAAAAAAATTGTAATTGAAGAGTATATGCAAGGTGAAGAAGTTTCGTTATTTGTTTTGACAGATGGAGAAAAATATATTATTCTTCCATCTGCACAAGATCATAAAAAAATATTGGATGATGACAAAGGCAAAAATACCGGAGGTATGGGAGCATATTCACCAGCGAGATGCTTAACAAAACAAAATCTCGATGAAATAGAAAAAATAATTATTCAACCCACATTGCTCGGGATGAAAAATGAGGGAAATATTTATAAAGGTTGCTTGTACGTTGGTCTCATGTTGACAAATGATGGACCAAAAGTTGTAGAGTTTAATGTTCGTTTTGGAGACCCTGAAACGCAGGTTGTCCTTCCCATTTGCGAATTTGATATTGCTGATATATTTTATCAATGTGCAAATGGAAATTTAAATTTAATTGAAAAAACTAATGTAGATAATTCTAAAAATGCAGTTTGTGTAATTTGTGCTTCAAATGGTTATCCAGATGAATACGAAGTTGGTAAACAAATAACTGGGCTTGAACAATTTAAAACTCAGGACAATATTCTTATTTTCCATTCAGGTACAAAAAATATTGGAAACGAAATAGTAACAAATGGTGGAAGAGTGCTCGGTATTACAGCAATTGGTGATGAAAAAAATATTCATCAAACAATAAATGAAGTATATTCTGCTGTTAAGAAAATAAATTTTGATGGAATGTATTATAGAAAAGATATCGCAAAAAAAGCAATATTATGGTTGAACAAAATAAATTAACAATTCTTGTATCAGGTGGTGCCGGATTTATCGGTTCAAATATTGTTGATGCATATCTCTCGCAAGGGCACCAAGTAATTGTTCTCGATAATCTTTCAACAGGGAAAAGAGAAAATGTTCCTTCAAAAGTAAAATTTTATCAACTCGATCTAAATGATTCTGGATTAGATAGAATATTCACAGAAAATAAAATAGATATAATTAATCATCACGCAGCACAAATGGATGTTAGAAAATCTGTGATGGATCCAATGTTTGATGCAAATGTAAACATTGTTGGTTTTTTAAATTTGCTTGAACGAGCCAGAAAACATAATGTAAAAAAAATTATCTTCTCTTCAACTGGTGGTGCAATTTATGGTGAACAATATTATTTTCCAGCTGACGAAGAACATAAGACGCAACCACTTTCGCCTTATGGTATTTCAAAGTTAGCAACTGAAAAATATTTATATTATTACAAAGAAATTTATGGAATAGATTATATAATTTTGCGTTATGCAAATATTTATGGTCCACGTCAAAATCCACATGGTGAAGCAGGAGTTGTTGCAATATTTATAGAAAAAATGTTGCGCAAAGGGCAACCATTTATAAATGGAGATGGAAAGCAATCAAGAGATTTTGTTTTTGTTGGCGATGTTGTTGATGCAAATTTACGAGCATTGCATTTTCAAGGTTCAGAAATTATTAATATTGGTACCGGAATTGAAACTGACATAAATTCAATATTCAAAAGCTTAAAAAAAATAATTGGTTCGAGTTGTAATGAATTATATCATCCTGCAAAACCTGGGGAACAAATTCGAAGTTTAATATCAAATCAAAAAGCTGAACGATTACTAAATTGGAAACCAACTTATTCAATCGAAGAAGGATTGAAGTTAACCGTCGAATATTTTAGAAAACAAATATCTGAATAATGGGAAGTCTTCCATTTTCAATAAATGAAGTTTTGAGTGGTGAAAAAAGATCCATTGCCAAAGCAATTACATTTGTAGAAAATGAAGAAAAAGGATATCTGGAATTTCTAAATGAAATTTATAAAAAAAGAAAAAATGGATATCGAATTGGAATTACAGGGCCTCCCGGCGCAGGAAAAAGTACAATAACTTCAAAATTAGCAATTTTATATAAGGATTTTGGTTTTCGAGTTGGAATAATTGCAGTTGATCCCACGAGCCCATTTACTGGAGGAGCTTTGCTTGGCGACCGTGTCCGAATGTCAGCAATCGAACTTGATCCAAATATTTTTATTAGAAGTATGGCTTCGCGTGGAAGTTTGGGTGGATTAAGTAAATCAACTCGCGAAGTATCGGATGTTCTCGATGCTGCAGGATTTGAAATTATTTTGCTTGAAACTGTTGGCGTCGGTCAATCTGAACTTGACATTGTTCGTGCTGCAGATACAACTATTGTAACTTTGGTTCCAGAATCTGGTGATGTGATTCAAGCTATGAAAGCCGGTTTAATGGAAATTGCTGATATATTTTTAATAAATAAATCTGATCGACCTGGTTCTGAACAAGCAGTTATGTCCATTCAAACTATTTTGGGATTAAGAGATCATGACGAAACAACTTGGATTCCAAAAATTATTAAAACAATTGCAACGGATGGGAAGGGTGTTGAAAATATAATCTCTGCTGTTAGCGAGCATAAAAATAAAATGGAAAAAGAGGGATCTTTACAAAAACGTCGAATTGACAGAGAAAAAGAAAGAATTGAAGAGTTAGTAAATCAAAATCTTTTAAATAATTTTTGGGATGAAAAGAAGAAAAATATTTTAAATTCAAACCTAGAGAATTTAATAGAAAATAAAATTACACCTTATGAATTATTGAATAGATTAGTTAATGAAAAATGATCTATTCAGTTAAATTCAAAATTAATAAAAATATTATTGAGTTGAAGTTTTAGAATATAATTTATTTAAAACAATACCAATAATTATAAGTTCAACCAATCCGGATAAATACCATTTTAAAGTCAAACTATAAGTAATTGGAAAAAGCGCATATGTGAAATATGCAATCGGAAGAAAAGAAATAAGTGACATATAAAAACCAAAACGAATTCCTTCTCCAACTCCACTTCCTTCATGTCCCTTTGAATAAATAAAAGTTAAACCGAAAGCCATAAATAAATAGACTACATAAAAAACGAGAAATTTGTATTCAGCTCTTGTTACAGATTGTAGAAGCAAAAGCTCCCAATCGCTCCCAAGAATAAAAACATTAACTAAGGGCTCCATAATTCCAAGTAGCACAAAAGTTATTCCAACAGAAATCCAAAATTTTTTATCCATAAAATCTCCTTTTTAATGCTAATTTATTTTGTTGAATTTGTCCGTTGCCGAAATGTTTCGTACATAACAATTCCACCGGCAACAGAAGCATTTAGTGAATCAAAAAGAGGTGACATCGGAATTTTTACAACATCTGTGCAATGTTCCATTACAATTTTACGCATTCCGCGACCTTCATTTCCGATAATAATAGCAATTGGAATATTCAAATCAAAATTTGTAAATGAAGTTTTCGCATTCATTTCAGTTCCAATAACAGTAATATTTTCTTCCTTCAGCGAATCAATAGTAGAAACAATATTTGAAACGCGAGCAAGTGGAAAATGTTCGATTGCGCCTGAAGAAGTTTTTGCAACCGTTTGATTTATTGGCGCAGTGTGATGTTTTGGAATAATTCCTCCGTGTGCACCGCAACAAAGAGCAGTTCTAATTAGTGCACCGAGATTATGTGGATCTTCAATTTCGTCGAAAATAACAAAAAATGGATTTTCATTTTTCGACTTAGCAATTGCGAATAAAGTTTCAATAGTAACAAATATATGTTCAGCTGCTTCTGCCATAACTCCTTGTGATTTTTCCGAATTCTGAAGTTTGTCGAATTTAATTTGTTGAAGTCTCACCAGTTCAACATTTTGTTTTTGAGCAAGTGAAATAATTTCAGTAATAACAGGCCCGTGAGAGGTTTCTGAAATAATAATTTTTTTTATTTCACGAAAAGCTTTTAATGCTTCACAAATTGGATTTCTACCGTATAAATTATTCATATCAATAATATTTTATTTTTTAACAAAAATTTTTTCTAAACCCCAGCCTGATAAAAAAGAAATAATGCCGCCGATAAATAAATAATATTCACCCCATTGATCTCCACGAACACCAACAACAAGCGCAATCATTAATGCTGCGATTCCGAATGCTTCAAAAGATTTAGCAATTATTTTCATTTTAATAACAATTCGCGCAACTTTGGTTCAGAAACTCTACCACTCATCACTTCAACATTTTCAATTAATATTACCGGAAATTTATTTTTATAGTTTTCAAATTGGAAATGTTGACTATCAATTTTATTTGTTGTAAAATTAAATTGAATTTTATTTTGAAGTTTTGTAATAATTGTTTCTGCAATTTCACAAAGCTGGCAACCTTCTTTTGAAAATAAAGTAACATTCTTCATGATTGAATTTGGAAGTTTGATTTTGTTAATCGGAAATAACCAACAGTGCCAATTGTAATTAAGACTAAAGCTATTAATTGTGCTTCCGAAAATCCAAATATTAATCTGTCGTTAATTCTTATAAATTCAATTATAAATCTTTCAAAACCGGCAAGTATTAAATATTTCATAAATACCAAGCCAACTGGTGAATCTTGTTTTCGATTTATCCATAAAATAATAAAAAGGAGAGTACAAATAATAAATTCATAAAAAGGAGTTGGATGACAAAGAGTTGTATCAGGAACAATACCATTTGGAAATTTAGAAGTTATTTCTGCAAAACCACGAAATGCATATGATGGAGGAAATGTTCCGTTCGAATAATCCGTTCCCCACGGAAGATTTGTTGGAAATCCGTAGTCGCCATCTCCTGCAAGATGACAACCAATTCGTGCAAATCCATATGCAAATAATAATCCGGGAGAAATAGAATCTGCAATTGCATAAAATGAAATATTATTTTTTTTACAAAACTGCCAGATTAAAATAGTTGCTAAAATAAATCCACCATAAAAAGTTAAACCTCCTGGTGAAAATGCCATTTGAAATGGGTTTCGTGAAAAGGAATCCCAATTTTCAAACAGATAAAGAATTTTTGATCCAATTATTCCACCAATTAATGCACGCAATATTACATTATTTGCAAAGTCAGGATTTATATTTTTACGACGTAACTCAAAGGACAATAAATAATTTCCGATTAAAAAAGCCAAGCCCATCATCAATCCAAAACTATAAATTGGGATTCCTCCAATTTCAAAAAGAATTGGCCTCATTTATTAATTATTGATTTTAATTCTTCGACTTGTAAAGGAATTTTTAAGGAATGGGAAATGTTAGTTTTCATTCCCTTTATTGTGAGTGACTTTTCGGTTAATTCTTTTTCTCCAACAAGAATTAGGAATTTTGCATTTTGTCTATCTGCTTCTCGCAATTGCGATTTTACACTTCTGTTTAGTAAATCAAATTCAGTTGAAATCCCGGCATTTCTACAATGTTGTGCGAGAGTGAAAATATAATCTTTTCCTTTCTCATCCGCACTAGCAAGAAATAATTGTAAAATATTTTCAGAATGAAAATTATTATTTTCTTTTTCCAATGCAATTAGTAAACGTTCAATTCCTCCAGCAAATCCGACTGCTGGTGTTGGTTTTCCGCCAAGTTGCAAAGTTAGTAAATCGTATCTTCCTCCACCAGAAAGTGCATCTTGTGAACCAAGGTTTTCAGAAATAAATTCGAATGCTGTTTTTGTATAATAATCTAATCCACGAACAAGTTTATAGTTAATTGAATATGGTTGGTTCGCATTTTTAAGAAGCTGACATAATTCTTCAAAATGTGATTTACACGATTCGCATAAATAGTCAAAGATTACGGGAATATTTTTAAGCGCATCTTGATCTTGTTTATCTTTTGAATCCAAAACACGTAAAGGATTTTTATCAATTCTATTTTTACTTAATTCAGTTAAATTATTTTTGATATTATTTAATTCATTAACCAATTTTATTTTATAATTTGGTCTGCAATTTTCACATCCAACTGAATTAATAATTAAAGTAAAATTTGTTAATCCTAAATTTTTAAGAATTGCGGCGTTAAGTAGAATAATTTCTGAATCGGCAATTGCGTTTGGTGAACCTAAAATTTCTGCTCCATATTGATGAAATTCTCTAAGTCGTCCAGCTTGTGGTCTTTCTTGCCTAAACATTGGAGAGATATAATATAATTTTGTAGAAGGTTGTTCTTCGCCAAGATGATGTTGAATATACGAACGAACAACACTTGCAGTTCCTTCAGGTTTTAAAGTTACACTTTCGTTACTTCTGTCTAAAAAAGTATACATTTCTTTTGAAACAATATCTGTTTCTTCACCAATACTTCTACTAAAGAGCGAAGTATTTTCAAGTAATGGTGTTCGAATTTCTTTAAAGTGAAAAAGTTGACTTAGAGAATGAATTATTTTTTCAACATGCTGCCACTTTGAACTTTCGTTCGGCAGAATATCCTTCATTCCTTTTATGGATGAAATCATTTTAGTGAATTAAAATAGTTTGTTCCGTAATAATAAATAAGTCAAAAATTTCTTGTGGAGTTTTAAGCGATAACAATTTCGTTCTAAAAGATTCCTCGTTCATTAAGCGGGAAACTCTGCTTAATAATTTAATATGAATATCAACTTGCTCTTCTCTACAAAGTAACAAGAAAACTAAACTAACTGGTGAGCCATCAAGTGATTGATAATCAACTGGCTCGGTAGTAGTTGCAAATGCAACAATAACATCACTAACCGAATTTGTTTTGGCATGTGGAAAAGCAAATCCATGCCCGACTCCGGTTGAAATTATTTTTTCTCTTTCAAGAACTGAAACAAGAATTTTATCATAATCAACAATGAATGGTGAGTTTTTTACAGACTCCACCATTTTCTGAATTAAATCTTGTTTATCAATTGCTGTAATTTTAGCAGCTATGTTTTCAACTTTAAGTATGTCTTTGATTCGCATTTTAGAATAAAATTTGTAAAATATAGCAGTTAAGTAGGGGAATGTAAAGAAGAAATTACAATAAGTCCTCTAAAATATAATTTCACTATCGGATAGGTCGATATTGCTTTTTCATCAAATAAGAAATAATTTGAACCTAAATGATATTAAAATATATAAATTCAATTTCAGGTTGGTTGATATTAAGCCTTTTTATGGCTTTTTCAATAACCTTGTTTTCTGACAATGGTTTTGTAATAACAATTGCAATTCTAATAGTAATTGTGTTGGCTTATTATTTTTTGAATAATATCAATTTGCCGACATCCATAAAATTATTTTCAACTCAGGAAAATAAAATAACAATAAAAAAAGTGGAACCTCTAAAAGTCACTAAAATTGTTGAAGAGAAATATTCTGCTCCAAAAAAATCCGAGCCAACAATTGAAGATAAAACATTTGAACCAATTAAAAAATTAGAAACTCAAAAAATAACAGAATCAATTCTCGATGATAAAATAGAAACTTGGAATCCTACAGAAGAAATAAAAATACTTCTTACTGATGTTCTTAAATTAACTAAAGAGTTATTATTTGCACATTCTGTAGCATTTTACTGGTTCAATTCTGAATCTCAACAATTGGTTTTAGGAAGTCAGATTACAGGCAGTAATAATTTTACAACTCAGAAAAAAAGAACAATTGCAAAAGATATTTTAAGTGAAGCTGTGACTCAGAAAAAAGCAATTCTTATTAATCATCTTTCGAGCAATCAAGAGGAAGCTGAACTCGGATATTACACTTCTATTCAGGGAATTCATTCTGTAATTGCAATTCCAATTCTATTACAAAATGAAGCACATTCAAGTGCAGTTGGAGTTTTGGTTGCAGATAGTTTAGCTGATGATGCGTTTGGCGAAGAATCAATTGGTACAATGAAAAATATATCTCAATTGATTTCTTTAATTGTAAAATCTCACAGTGAAAAATTTGATTTAATTGCAGAGTCAGCAATATTGAATGCAGAACATCGCATTAGAAATAAAATTCAATCTGAAGATGATTTTGTAGGAGTTGTTAATCAGCTTGTTGAAGAAGTTACAAATCAAATTTCATGGAATGCAATCTCAACAATTCTATTTGACCACGATTTACAGAAATGGGTAATTGCAAGTTCACGAACGAGATTCAACTCAAAATATGTTGTGGCTAAACAAGAAATATCTTTGAATCACAGTATTGTTGGTAAAACAATTACCGAAAATTCAATTCAATCAATTGATCGATTTGAAGGATATCAATTACCTCGGTTTATGTTACAGGAAAAAGAAATTGGAATTTTAGGAAGAGGAAATTTTTTATCAATCCCAATTTCAGGATTAAAAAAATGTTTTGGTGCAATTACAATTGAAGATTCAAATAATGCACCATACACTAAAAAAGAAATCGAAAATATTCACAACTTGGCATTGCTGTGTGGACTTTCATTAGAACTTCAAGGTTTATCAATGTCAGTTTCTTTTTACAAAAATTCCGACGAGGTTCTTACATTATTTAAGCCATCTTATTTTCGCGAGCGAATGGAAATTGAGTTACGGCGCGCTGATGATGTTGGAAGTGAAATGGCATTGGTTCTTGTATCGATCTCTAATCCAGATGAAATTCAACTTAGATTTGGTCCAAAAGGATTTCTCGTAGCAATGAAGGCTATTTCTGATATTATTGTTCAAAACGTACGTGTTTATGATATTCTTGGTAGAATAAATGGTAAAACAATTGGTATTATTTTAACACATACAACTGCCAATGAAGCTTATATTTGGGCTGAAAAAATACGTTCAAAAGTATCTTCAACTTCTATTCCATTTGAAGAAAATAGTTTTTCTGTTACAATTACTTGTGGTGTTTGTGGAGCGATTGATGGAATTACTACTGACTTGATTATTGAGAATGCTGAAGAAGCATTAAATAAAGCTTTAAAAACAGGTGGAAATTTGATAGGAATTTATTAAATTGTATAGTTATTTAAAGAAAAAATAGGAAAATTATCAAATGGCAAAACAACAAGATTTCGCAGAAAAAGTAAAAAAAGCTGGATTAGAAAAAGGGATAAAATGTAAAGTGTGTGGTGGACAAAAAATTTCGACTCTTTTTATAAATTCAATTAAATCCGGCGCAGGTTCTTACAGATTTAATCGAGTTCAAATACAAGTTTGTAAGTGCAACGAAAAATCAGTTTACGTTTAATCTAATCAAAAAATTAATTTTAGAAAAACTATTATTGCTTCAATAGTAGTGGAGAAATCTAAACATTCAATAAAATTTGAACGAACAATCCAAAATAATGGAACTGTTCAGTTCGAATATCCGGTTTCGCATGCACTTCAATTAAAACCCGGAAATAAAATTACAGTTACAATAACTGGCGGCGTGTTATCAAAAAAATTAACACAACATAAAGTCACCGAAGAAGAAATTGAACAGATTTGTTTAACACAATTAGAAGATAGAGTAAACGTAATACGATTTCTTACTGTTGAAGGAATGCTATCTAAGAAAAAATCTTTTAAAAATAATTTAAAAAAATTAAAATGAAAAAAATTGTAGTTGATAGTGATATTATTGTTGAGCATGTTTCAAGTTCAAAGTATCCTTCAAAATTTCGTCAAATTACAAGTAACTACTTTTGTTATACAACAGTATTTAATGCAATAGAATTATTCAGTATTTGTAAAACTGATTTTGAACGAGAAACTATATCCGAAGCACTTTGTGGAATAAAAATACTTGGAATGAATCCAAAGCCATCAAAGTCGTTCGGCAAGATCTATGCCAAACCGCGTGGAAAAAATTCTAATAATTTATCAGCATTTATTGGTGCATTATGTCTCGAAAGTAAACTTCCACTTTTAACATTACGTCCAAAGAATTACAGATGGCTACCAGAATTACAAATTTTACAAAATGAAACTTTTTAATAATACTATTTAATCTTATATTTGAAAAATTTTTATGAAAATAACTAAAACCTTTACCAATCGAGAAAGTCAGTCACTTGATAAATACTTACAGGAAATCGGAAAAGTAAGTTTATTGCATGCAAATGAAGAGATCGAACTCGCAATCAGAATTAAAAAGGGTGATCAAAAAGCTCTTGAAAAATTAACTAAAGCAAATCTACGTTTCGTTGTTAGTGTTGCCAAACAATATCAAAATCAAGGATTGTCTCTTGGCGATTTAATTAATGAAGGAAACGTTGGTTTAATTAAAGCTGCAAAAAGATTTGATGAAACTCGTGGATTCAAATTTATTTCGTATGCAGTTTGGTGGATTAGACAAGCAATTTTACAAGCGTTAGCTGAGCAATCAAGAATTGTAAGATTACCATTAAACCGAGTTGGTGCATTAAATAAAATTGGAAAAGCATACGGCTCACTTGAACAAAAATTAGAACGAGAACCTACTGCAAGTGAATTAGCTGAAGTGCTCGATATGTCTTTATATGAAGTTGCTGATACTTTAAAAATTTCCGGTCGACATTTATCAATGGATGCTCCATTTTCACAAGGCGAAGACAATCGATTGTTGGATGTAGTTCAAGATGATCGTCAGCCAGCTCCCGATCATAAATTAATGGAAGAGTCTTTAAAAGAAGAAGTACAACGATCGCTTGAATCTTTAAGTGAAAGAGAAGGAGAAGTAATTCGTTTATACTTTGGTTTACAAAGAGAACACTCTTTAACTTTAGAAGAAATTGGTGAAAAATTTAATCTTACTCGTGAGAGAGTCAGACAAATAAAAGAAAAAGCAATTCGAAGATTACGACATACTACACGAAGCAAAGCCCTACGTGCATATCTTGGTTAATAAAATAAAAGTTACATTTTTAAGTCCCCTCTTTTCGAGGGGATTTTTTTTTCTTCTATCTTTTGCATTAATATTTATTAGTTGCGGACCAAGTAATCCTCGTTATCAAACTTCAGTTACAAATGAAAAAAAAACTGAAAAGAAAAAGGAAAATAAACGTATTCGGTTTTCATCGGCAAATGTTGAAGAAGAAATAAAAACAGACGATAAAAAAGTAAACGCAAATGAAGTTGCATCGAGATTCAATTCTTCAACAGTTAATAATAATTCAGTTAGTGCAAGTAAAAATATTGAAGTTCAAAAAATGATGGATGTAATTCTAAGTTATTTGGGAACACCATATAAATTTGGTGGAGAATCAAAATCGGGAATGGACTGTTCTGCATTTACAAAAGAAGTTTTTCTTCAATCAACAAATTATAAATTACCACGCTCAACTTCAGAACAAATAAAAGTTGGAGAAACTATTTCTCAACAAAATATGAAATTTGGCGATTTAATTTTTTTTAATACAACCGGAGTCAATCCATCGCATGTGGGTATTTTTATTGGCGACAACATGTTTGCTCATGCAAGTCAAGCTTACGGAGTAACAATTTCTTCATTTGAAAGTAGTTATTATAAAAAGCATTTTACAGAAGCACGAAGGTTAGCAAACGATTGAAAAAATGACAACTTTACCAATATATTTATTTGGCAATATTGAATTAAAAACCGTCGCAAAAAAAGTTGTAAAACTTTATCCTGATGATTTGCAATTTATTAAAAATATGTTTGAAACAATGAAGAATTCAAACGGTATTGGATTAGCTGCAAATCAAGTTGGAGTTCTAAAGCAAATATTGGTAATTGATATTTCTGAACATGAGGATGGTGAGGGAGTAAAACCATTTGTCATAATAAATCCGGTTGTAAAAAAGCAACAGGGAAGTTGGGTGATGGAAGAGGGATGCCTCAGTATCCCTGGAATTCGTGCTGATGTTGAACGAGCAGAAAAAATTTCCATAAAATATTTAGATGAGTTATTTAATGAACATCATAAAACATTTTCCGGTTTATTGGCAAGAGTTATCTTACATGAAATTGATCATTTAAACGGAATATTATTTATTGAACATTTAACATCTAAAAAAAGAAAAGAACTTCGATCTGAACTTATTAATATTAAAAAAGGTGAAGTTAAAATAAATTATTCAGTAGTTGTTTCAAAACAGAAATTGGAATAATTAGGTGCGAAAATGAAAATAGTTTTTATGGGAACACCTCAATTTTCAATTCCATCGTTGGATGCTTTGTTTAAAAGTGAACACAAAGTAGTTGCAGTTGTAACTGGTGAAGATAAACCTCGAGGTCGGGGACAAGATGTAAGTTTCACGCCAATTAAAAATGTTGCACTTGAATATGGAATTGAATGTTTGCAACCTACAAGTTTGAAGAATCAGGATTTTATCGCAAAACTAAAATTATACGATGCTGATGTTTTTGTAATTGTTGCATTCAAAATTCTACCAAAGGAAGTTTACTCGATTCCAAAATTTGGAAGTATAAATGCACACACTTCGTTATTACCAAAATATCGCGGAGCTGCACCAATTAGTAGAGCAATTATGAATGGCGAATCGGAAACGGGAATCACTACTTTTTTCTTGCAAGATTCTGTTGATACAGGAGAAATTATTCTTCAGCAAAAAGTAGAAATTCCTAGAAATATAGATGCCGGGTTATTGCACGATTTATTGGCTTCAAAAGCAGGAGTTACTATTCTTGATTCACTTTCCTTGATTGAAAAGTTTGGTGATAAACTAAAACTGTTGAAACAAAATCCAGATGAAGTTACTACTGCACCGAAAATTTTTAAAAATGATTGCAAAATTAGTTGGAATCAAAATTTTGAAAAATTATATAATTATATTCGTGGACTTTCACCGAGACCAACAGCTTGGACAATTAACAATAATGTAGTTTATAAAATATTTCGCATAGCAGATAATAAGATTCCATTCGAATCTCAAAAAAATATTCCGGGAACCATTAAATCTGAAAATGGAAAACTCTTTGCAGCATCAAATGAATGCTGGTGCGAAATACTGGAAATTCAAAAAGAGGGAAAGAATAGAATGTCGGCTGCTGAATTTCTTCGTGGAAATACATTTTCAGAGGGAGAAATATTTTCATAATCTGCTTTGCAACAGGTTGCGAATAATCATATATTTCAATCATAAATATGATTTTTTTACTTTTGACTGCAATTATTTTACATATACTTTCCTACATTTCGTGGGTTGGAGGAATGCTTTTTTTAAGTGGTGTTTATAAACCAATCTCAATTTATTTCGGCGATGAAAATGAAAAATCGTCCATTCCTGTTTTGCAAAGGTTTTTAGGATTTACTTGGATGTCAGTTTGGACACTTATAGTTACAGGAATTATTTTATTTCTTTTAGGAATGAAAATAAATTGGTGGCAAAATATTACAGATTGGGAATTACTGATTTTAACTCATTCAATATTTATATTAGCAATGATTTTAACTTCAATGAAAGCTGGAAAAATTTTAAAACAAAATGACGACAGCAAAAATATTATTATGAGATTTAATAAATTAAATACACTAAATGTAATTTTTAGTTTTGCAGATATTTTTACAATCAGCGGAATGGTTTTGATAAAATGGGTACGATAATAGCAATAGTAAATCAAAAAGGGGGAGTTGGTAAAACAACAACTGCCGTGAATATTGCAGCTTCGATTGCTGCAGCAGAAAAGAAAATATTACTTATTGATATCGATCCGCAGGCAAATGCAACAAGTGGAGTTGGTTATGAAAGCGACGCTCAAACAAACACTTCGTATCAAGTTTTAATTGGAACTGTACTTGCGAAAAATGCAGTTTATGAAACCAAAATGCCTTATCTTTCAATTATTCCTTCTGATATAAATTTAGTTGGCGCTGAAATCGAAATAATTAATGAACCTGAACGTGAATATAAATTGTCGAAAGCGTTGATGGCAATTAAAGATGATTATGATTTTATAATTCTTGATTGCGCTCCTTCGTTGGGATTGATTACTCTAAACGCGTTATCTGTAGCCGATTCGGTAATAATTCCAGTTCAATGTGAATATTATGCATTGGAAGGATTAGGGCAACTTTTTAATACAATTTCTATGGTGAAGAAAAATTTGAATAAATCTTTAGAAATTGAAGGAGTTGTAATGACAATGTATGATTCACGATTAAGATTGTCGCAACAAATTGTTGACGAAGTAAAAAAATATTTCGGGAAAAAAGTTTTCAAGACGATTATTCCGCGAAATGTTCGTTTAAGTGAAGCACCAAGTTTTGGTAAACCAATTTTACTTTATGATGCTGTTTCATCTGGATCAAAAAATTATATGCAATTAGGAAACGAAGTTATTCATCGTGTTGCACGAAGATTAAGACAACAACAATTAAATACACAAGTTGCAGTAGGATAAAAAATGGCAGAACAAAAACATAGAAATGTTTTAGGTAGAGGTTTGGGAGCGTTACTTCCTAAACTTCATGGCACAGATCCAATTTCTGGAATTCCACAAGGAAAAGATTCTACAGGATTAAATTCTATTTCTTTAATTGATATTGTAAAAATAAAACCAAATCCATTTCAGCCACGGATTGATTTCGAACCGAAAGCATTGGATGAGCTTCGTGAGTCAATTAAAAAACATGGAGTAATTCAACCTATTACTGTTTGTCGTGTTGGAGAAGGTTTTGAATTAATTTCCGGCGAAAGAAGATTACGTGCATCCTCAGAGGCGGGATTAAAAAAAATTCCAACTTACATAATTAGTGTAAATTCTAAAGTTGATATTCTTGGATTAGCATTAATAGAAAATTTACAACGCGAAGATTTAAATCCGATTGAAACTGCAGTTTCATATAAACGATTAATTGAGGAATGTAATTTAACTCAGGAACAATTGGGAGATGTTTTAAGCAAAGAAAGAAGTACAATTACAAATTTTCTACGATTATTAAAACTTCCCGATAATATTATGCAAGCTGTTAGAAATGGCTCACTTACTATGGGACATGCAAGAGCACTTTTATCATTTACAAATCCAAAACAGCAACAACTTATTTTCAAAAAAATTATTGATCAAGGATTGCCGGTTCGTTCAGTTGAATTAATTGCAAAAAGTGAATTAAAAAGAGCGTCAAAAGAAAATAAAAAAATGACAGCTGCTTCATCACATCATTCCGTGCAAAGTGTTGAAAGTAAATTAAGAGAAAAGTTGGGAACAAAAGTTTTAATAAAACAAAAAACAAATACATCTGGAGATATCTTAATTGAATATTATTCTCTCGATGATTTAGAACGAATTATAGAATTAATTCAACAAGGAATATGAAAACAATTATCAACACTCCAAATGCGCCAGCTCCAATTGGTCCATATAATCAAGGTGTAGTTACAAATGGTAAATTACTTTTTACGGCCGGACAAATCGCTCTTGATCCAAAAAGTGGAGAAATTATTGGAACAAATATTGAAGAGCAAACGAAACAAGTTTGTGAAAATCTTTCAAATATTCTTTTAGCTGCCGGAACATCTGCAGCAAATGTTGTGAAGACAACTGTTTTTCTAAAAAACTTTAACGACTTCGCTTCAATGAATAAAATTTATGGTGAATATTTTGGCAACTCAGCTCCAGCTCGAAGCACAGTTGAAGTTGTCCGTTTACCAAAAGATGTTTTGGTTGAAATAGAATTAATTGCAGAAATTCCATAATCGTAAAAAATAATTTTGAATTTATTTCGAATTTTAACTTTAATAATTTTACTTGTAACTTCAACATTAAGCCAAGTAAAAGTTGAAAATAAATTATTTCCACAAAGCCAAGTCCAATCAGATTCAATTATTTATGGATTAAAATCTCCATCGCTCGCAATGATTTCATCTGCCCTCGTTCCTGGAATGGGGCAAATTTATAATGAATCATGGTGGAAGGTCCCGGTAATTTGGGGTTTCGCTTATTACTTCGGAAAAGTTGTAACAGCTCAAGATAAAGAATACCAAATCTGGAAAAATAAATATGATGAAAGTGGTCAAAAAAATTCTTTGTTTCGATATTATCGGGATTTTTATCACGATCAGCGAGATCAGTTTGCGTGGTATCTTGCAGTAACTTATGCGCTAAATATTATCGATGCTTATGTTGATGCTTCACTTTACCATTTTGAAGTTACTCCGCAATTGATTAATAATGTTCCATCGATCAATGCAACTTTAAAAATAAAACTCAGATAAGTTAAATGGATAAAAAAAAATCTCATCATATTTCAGATATTTTGTCAGCAGGAAAACAAACTTTTAGTTTTGAATTTTTTCCCCCACGAACTGCTGAATCTTCGGAACAATTATTACAATCAATAAAACAGTTATCATTTTTAAATCCATCTTTCGCAAGTGTAACTTATGGTGCCGGAGGAACGACTCGTGAATTGACACATGAACTTGTAGTAAAACTTCAACATGAAGTTGGATTTTCAATTGTTGCACATTTAACTTGTGTCGGTTCTTCAAAAGATGAAATCAAAAATGTTCTTCAAAAATATCAAGACAATAATATCCAAAATATAATGGCATTGCGTGGAGATCCGCCAAAAGGAAGTTCGAATTTCATACAAACTGCAAATGGTTTTGGATATGCTGATGAATTAGTTGAGTTTATAAAATTTAATTTTCCCAAAATGGGAATTGGAGTTGCAGGTTTTCCCGAAGGTCATCCTGAATCTATTGACAAACGTAAGGAGATATATTATCTTAAAGAAAAGGTGGATGCAGGAGCTGATTACATTTGTACACAATTATTTTTTGATAATAATGCATTTCATAATTTTAGAGAAATGTGTGAAAAGGAAAATATTAGAATTCCAATTATTGCAGGGATTATGCCAATCACAACTCGAAAAGGAATGGAAAGAATGTCTGAATTAGCAAAAGGCGCAACCTATCCTTCAAAATTAATTAATGCTGTAAATAATTCCGCCGATGATTCTGAAGTTGAAAAAATTGGTACAGATTGGGCGACAAATCAAGTAATGGAGTTAATTGAAAATAAAGTTGCAGGAGTTCATTTTTACACATTAAATAGATCGAAGGCAACTTTACAAATATTTAAATCACTTAATCTTAACTCAAATTAAGAAAAGTTAAAATATTTAGCAGGAGAATTTCATAAAAGTAATAAGATGCAAAATCTGGAAGAGTTAAAAAATTTTAAAGAATTATATTCTTCACTTAACGAGGAACAAAAAAAAGCAGTTGAGTTAATTGATGGTCCAGTTTTAATTGTAGCAGGACCGGGAACGGGAAAGACAAATTTAATTACCGCAAGAGTTGCGAATATACTTTCCAAAACAGATTCGAATCCTGAAAATATTCTTTGCCTAACTTTTACTGATAGTGCAAGTCAAGAAATGCGAAACAGAATTCGAAATTTAATTGGACTAACTGGAAACAAAGTTGAAATAAATACTTATCACGCATTTTGTAATAATATTATCCATTCGCATCCGGAATATTTTGATGATCTGGATCTTCAAGCTTTGAGCGAAGTTGAGACGCATACAGTTGTCAGAAAATTAATTGACAATTTAAAATCGGATAATATATTATTCAGAGCAAAAGGGGATAGATATTATGATGTTGAGAGATTAATAAAAATATTTTCTGAAATGAAAAAAGAAAATATGACTGCTGTTCAAATCGCAAATGAAATAGATAAAATTCCAAAACAAGAAAAAAAATATGAAAGAACTAAAGCAGCTTCACTATTATTTGATGATTATGTAAAAGGATTAAAAGAAATTCATCGATACGATTATGATGATATGATTTTAAATGTTATCGGAGTATTTCAAAAATATCCCGAGCTTCTATTAACTTATCAGGAGCAATACCATTATATAATGGTGGATGAATTTCAGGATTCGAATGGCTCGCAATTTAAATTATTGCAATTGCTTTTGAATTATTGGGATCGACCAAATATACTTTGCGTGGGAGATGACGACCAATGTATTTTTGAATTTCAAGGAGCAAGATTAAATAATATTCGTGAGTTTAATCGAAAATATAATCCCGAAATTATAATGTTAAATAAAAATTATAGAAGTGTCCCTGCAATATTAAATGCTTCTGGTACTTTAATAAATTATAATTTAGATAGATTGATAAATCACTTAGATGGACTTTCAAAAAATCTTTCATCAGAAGGGAAAGAAGTTAAAGAATTGCAAATTCTTCCTAATATTCAAATTTATAATTCTCTTTTCGAAGAAGCTGCAGATATCGTAAAAAAAATAGAGGAATTATGGAAAAATAATTCAGACTCTATAAATCAGATTGCAGTTATCTATCGTGAAAATATACAATCTGAATTTATTGCAGAACTTTTGAGGAAAAAAGAAATTCCATTTACAACACGAAGAACGCAAAACTTACTCCATCATCCAATTTATAAAATGGTAATGGAAATGTTAACTCATCTTACAAATGAGATTTCACAAACATCCTCTGGAGATTTGGCGTTATTTAAAATAATGCACTATCCTTGGTTTAAGATTGATTCAGTTGATATTGCTCGGATTTCAATTTCATCTTCAAGAAGTAAAACGCCTATTCGAATTAATTTGAACGATCAAAAAAAATTAAATTTACTCACCTTAAATAATCCAGAAGCGGTAATATTATTTAATAATATTATGAAAGGATTATTTTCAAATATATATAAGTATAGTCCTGTAAAATATATTGAATTTATAATTAACAATAGTGGATTATTAAAATATATTATAAATGAAGAAATGGGAGATGTGAATGATGGGCTTAAAATTTTAACTTCATTGTTCGAAGCTGTAATAAGTGAATCGAAAATATGTAAAATTACAACGCTTGAAGAGTTGGTTGCTCATTTTAAAAAGATCGAGGAAATGAATATTTCAATCAATGTTGAAACTTCAATTGGTACATCAAAAGGAGTAACTCTATCAACATGTCATAGCTCAAAAGGATTAGAGTTTGAAAGAGTATTTATTATTGGTTGCACAGAAAATAAATGGAAGAAAAAAGTTGGAAGAAATTCATTTTCACTTCCTCCTGGTTTGTATAGCGAAACTCAAGAAGATAAAAATAATGAATCTGCCAGACGTTTATTCTATGTTGGAATGACAAGAGCAAAGAAATATTTACAGTTATCCTATTCTAAAAATTCAATTGATACAAATGCAATATCAAAACAAGAAATACCTTCAAAATTCATTTCCGAAATTGAATCGTCAAATTCAGTAAATGTATCAACGACATCATCCTTAACTCAAGAAGAACTCAATAGTTATCAAAAAATATATTTGCAAAGTAAAACATCAAAATTTGAAGTGAAATATAATTCAGATTTAATTGATGAATATATTTCTACAATGGTATTGTCGACATCTTCGTTAAGTAGTTTAATAAATTGCGGGACTGCATTTTACTACGAAAAAATCTTAAAGGCTCCTTCCGTTACAAATGAAAGTATGATTCTTGGTTCGTCTGTCCATCTTGGTTTAAAAATAATTGGTACTAAAAAAGAAAAAACTATTCTCAAAAATATTATTTCTGTTTTTGAAATCGATTTAAAAAAGAATACAATTTACCTTTCTACTGAAAGATATAAACGACTTCATGATCATGGAAATAATATTTTAAATGATTATTATTCTCAGAAAATAAATACTTGGCAAAATATTATCAAAACGGAATCAATAATTTCAAAAATAGATTATAACGGGATTAATCTATCCGGAATGATTGACAGAATCGACGAAACGACCGATGGTAAAATTGTTTACGATTATAAAACATCTAAAATCGATTCAGAAAAAAAGAAAAAATTATTACCTCCATCTGAAGAGAATGTAGACGGTGGCGAGTATTGGCGACAACTTGTATTTTATAAATTATTATTGAGTATAAAAGAGAAAAATAATGGCCCAAAAAATGGAATAATTGCTTTTTTAGAAAGAGAGAAAGGGACTGTAGATTTTAAAGAAGTAATGTTGACTTTTACTTCTGACGACATTGAGCAACTTTGGACTATTATTATTAAGTATATTAATCAATTAAAGAATCACGAGATTCATTCTTGCAACGATTGCGATTGGTGTGAATTTGCAGGAAAAATAAAACATACTTTATTCGAATAAAATGTCAATTATAAAATTAAACAGACCAATGGTATTTTTTGATACTGAAACTACAGGACTCGATGTAACAAAAGACTTGATAATAGAAATTTCAACTTTAAAAATATTTCCTGATAATAAAAAAGAAGTTTGGACTCAATTAATAAATCCTGGTATTCCAATTCCATCAGCATCAACAAAAATTCATGGAATTAAAGATGAGGATGTTTCCGGAAAACCATCATTTGCAGAAGTAGGAAATCAAATTAGTAAAATATTCCTTGATAGCGATATTGGTGGTTATAATGTAATTGCATATGATTATCCATTATTGAAAAATGAGTTTATTCGAAATTCAATTGAACTTCCTTTTCCACAAGATTTAAAAATAGTTGATCCTCAAGTTATTTACAAAAAAAATGAAAGAAGAGATTTAACCTCTGCATTAAAATTTTACTGTGATAAAACTTTAGAAGATGCACATTCAGCTGAAGCCGATACGATAGCATCATTCCAAGTATTTGAAGAGCAAATAAAAAAATATTCTTTATCGCATAATATTGAAGAACTTCACAACTATTGTATAATTGAAAATAAAAAACCACATTTTATTTTGAATGAGAATGACGAATACATTTTTAATTTTGGAAAAAACTCCGGTAAAAAAGCAATTGGGGAAAAAAATTATTTAAGATGGATGATGTCAGGAGAATTTCCGGAGGAAACAAAAAACATCTGCAAGAAAATATTAGATGAAGAATAAAAATAAATATTTATGAGAATTTATTATTTCTTATTTATCCTTTGCGGATTAATTATCAATTTAAACGGACAAACAAAAAAAATGGAATACAATAAATTATCCGAAGAAGAAAAAAGAGTTATCCTAAATAAAGGAACTGAATATCCATTTACAGGGAAATATGACAAGCATTACGAAGAGGGAACTTATGTTTGCAAACAGTGTAATGCAAAATTGATTATCTCAAAAGATAAATTTAATTCAGGTTGCGGATGGCCAAGTTTTGATGATGAAATAAAAGGAGCAGTAAAAAAAGTTCCAGATGCCGATGGATCAAGAACAGAAATTCTATGCGCAAAATGTGGTGGACATTTGGGACATGTTTTTTACGGAGAGGGGTTAACAAATAAGGACACGCGGCATTGTGTAAATTCTGTTTCGTTGAATTTTATTAAAGAAGTAAAAAAGCAGATTAAATAAATATCTATCTCTTCAGCAATTTAACCAAAGCAAGATTTACAGTTTTAAAAGGGAATGAGCTCATGACTTTCGCCATTTGTTTTTTAATTTCTTTATTGCAAAGATTCCCAATACTACCTTCGTGTGTGCCGAGATGTAATTCCTTTTCTGAACTTGATTTATATTTACCATTTTCAATTTCAAGTGCAACTTTTTTATACGCATCTCTAATTGGAATTCCGGAATTCATAAGTTTATTAACATTATGCGCAGAGTAGATAAATTTATATTTATCATCGTTTTAAATATTTTTAATTATTTTAATTTTGCTGAGCATTAAAGTTGCAATTCTAAGGCAATTATTTAAATCTTCTAATTGTGAGTGGATATCTTCAACATTTGGGTTAATCGAAAATTTATTATTACTTATTGAGAAGAGTTAGTAATTTTATTTTTCCGCAATAACAGAAATTTCAATTCGCACACCTCGTGGTAATGCTGCAGCTTGAATTGTCTCTCTTGCAGGAAATGGTTTATTGCTATCAATAAAATATTTCTGATAAATATCGTTCACTTTGGAAAAATATTTTAAGTCGGACAAATAAATAGTTGTCTTCACAATATTTGAGATATCCATTTTAGCTTCGGTAAGTATAGCTTTTATATTCCCTAAAACCCTGACTGTTTCAGATTCGATTGAAGCGGTATCTAATAAATTAGTAACTGGGTTAATTGCAATTTGTCCGGAAACATATAATCTATCCCCCTTTAAAATCGCCTGACTGTATGGTCCAATTGGTTTTGGTGCTTTATCTGTAAAAATTGCAGTTTGTGAAAAAATATTACCAACACAGAAGAAAAGTAAAACTAACTGATTAAATTTCATCAGCTCCTGTTTTTAGAAATATATTTGATTCCTTCTATTAATCTGTCGAGGTCTGCAAGATTTGTATAAACATGCGGTGTTACTCTTACTCCCTGTGTTCCTTCCCAATTAATTGGAACTGTATGAATTTTAAATTTATCCATTAACATTGCTTCAATATCTTCGGGCTTCACTCCTTCAATTGAAAAATTTGAAAGTGCACAGGAATATTTTGGTTTGAGGGAAATATTTAATTTAAATCCGGGAATTGAAAGTGCTTTTTCGCACCAATAATTTTTTAAATATCGGAGTCGTTCTTCTTTTCTTTTTGTTCCAATTACATTATGAAAGTCGAGAGCTTGTCCAATTGCCATTTCACTTGCAAAAGATCTTGTACCAAGTGATTCAAATTTTCTAATATCTGTTCCACTTGGATCAACTGAAGAAAGTAACGCCCATACATTTTTTATTTTATCTTTTTTAATATAAAGTAATCCACTTCCAAAAGGTGCAGAAAGCCATTTGTGAAGTGATGTTGCGGCATAATCGCAATGTGTATCAGGAAAACTAAAATCGATATGTGCAAAAGTATGTGCCGAATCCAAAATAACTTCACATCCATGTTGATGTGCGAGATCTGCTAATTTTTGAACTGGTAAAAGTTGTCCGGTCCAGTTTATCATATGTGTGAGGTGAACAACTTTTGTTTTCGATGTGATTGCTTTTTTATACTTTTCAATAAAATATTCATCTGACTCTTGCGGTAAATCAAAAGTAATCCAGTTTAATTTTATTCCATCTCTTTTTTCACGCTGCTTCCAAGCATTCATCATATTTGGATAATCATATTTAGAAAGTAAAACTTCATCTCCAGCTTTTAAATCAAGTCCGAAAATTATTGTATTTAATCCTTCAGTAGAATTTCTGTTGATTGCAATTTCTTCTGTTGAACAACCTCCAAGTGTAGCAAGTTTTTGTCGGAGAGATTCTCTTCCTTGATCTAAAATTCTCCACATGTAATATGATGGACCTTCGTTGCACATTTGGTAATATCTAATGTGAGCATCTTGCACAACTTTTGGTTGCGGACTAACTCCGCCATTATTTAAATTTATTATACTTGGTGAAACTGTAAAGCTTTCTCTAATCCATCCCCAAAAATCTTCATTTACAATTGACTCTGAAAGTGATTGTTTAGAAATATTATTTACTTGTTCTTCAAATTCTGCAGCAGCAAGTGGATTCCAAAAATTAGTAAAAGGGAATAATCCTGCTAATGTTGCAGATTTTTGTAAAAAGTTTCGTCGTGATGTCATTGCTGCTCCTTTTTTTTTATAATAATGTAAATTATTCCGAATATAACAAGCCTTAACTTAGTTTTTGTTTTACATCCTATTTATTCGGAAATTATAATCCACACACACAATAATATAATAGACACAGGTTAGAATTGAAAAAAAACAAATCACTTATCAAAAAAACTAAATTAGTAAAAGGGAAACTCGGTATTTTAGTTGGAGGAGGTCCCGCTCCAGGAATCAACGGTGTTATCAGCGCAACTGTTATAGAAGCCGAAAGAAGTGGCACTTCATGTATCGGGTTTTATAATGGATTTCAAGGAATTTCACTTTCTAAAGATCCTGAAAGAGTCGATTTGGTTAGTCGTCATACAAATGTGGGCGAAACAAGTAAAGAAATTTCTCGTGTTGATGTTGAAGGAGGTTCGATTCTTCGAACTTCACGACATAATCCAACAGACAAAGAATTAGATAGAGCTGTAAAAACTTTACTTCATTTGGGAATAACTTATTTGGTTACAATCGGTGGAGATGATACCGCATCTTCAGCAAGTCGACTTGCAGATAGAGCAAAAGGAAAAATTCGTGTAGCTCATGTTCCAAAAACAATTGATAACGATCTTCCACTACCAGGAGAAATGCCCACTTTTGGGTATCGAACTGCTTGTGAGTTAGGCGCAAATCTCGTTAGAAATTTAATGGTTGATGCTGCAACAATGCCTCGTTGGTTTATAGTTGTTACAATGGGAAGAACTGCCGGTCATCTTGCACTTGGAATTGGAAAAGCTGCCGGTGCAACTGTTACAATTATTCCGGAAGATCCTGAATTTGGTTCTTCAAAAAACAAAATTAATGCAGATCTTGTTTGTGATGTTCTTGAATCTTCAATTTATAAACGACTTGCAATGGGAAGACAAGATGGAGTAGCAGTTATTTCCGAAGGTGTTGTATTAAAATTATTAAAAGGTGAAATGGAACGGCTTACTGGAAAAACTTTTTCTTACGATTCACACGGACATGTAAAACTTGGTGAGTTCGATATGGCTCCAGTTTGGAAATCGGAATTAGATAAAAGATTGAAGAGGTTAAAAGTTAAACATAATATCTCAATAACAACAACTGCACAAAATATTGGATATCCACTTCGATGTCAGGCGCCAGATTCTTTTGATCGAGAATATATTCGTGAACTTGGTTATGCTGCAGTTCAATTTGTCACTGCACAGAAACCGTATCACAATACAACAAAAATGAATTCCGCTATGGTTTATATTGAACATGGACATATGCGTTTCAGTGACTTTTCAAAAATTAGAATGATTGATCCTAAAACTGGTAAAATGAGAGTTCAAGTCAGATTGGTTAACACTAATACGCAATCGTATAAAGTTGCTCGTGAATATATGATCCGCTTAGAAAAATCGGATCTAACTGATCGAAGCAAACTCAATGCATTGGCTGAAGTTTCGAAAATGAGTGCGGAAAAATTCAAGAAGAAATTTGCTCATCTAGTTGAATGATTTTTAGTTTAATTTTTTGTATTCCAACTCAAATATTAAGAAATTAGCAGATGAAGATAGGCGTATTTCTTGGTGGTAATTCAATGGAACGAAATGTTTCTCTTGCATCGGGAAAATCCGTTGCAATTGCCTTACAGGAATTCGGACACAAAGTAAAATTAATTGATCCTGCTTTAGGAAGTGATCAATCCGAATTGGAAACAATACTTTCAACTTTCACTCCTTCGACACCCGTAACTTTAAATGATCTTTCACTTCTTCCAGTCCGAAATATAATTCAAACTGTGCAATCTAATTTATTAGATGGACTTGATGTAATATTTTTAGCTTTGCACGGAGAATGGGGAGAAGATGGAAAAATCCAATCGCTTTTAGAAATGAGAGGAATTCCATATACAGGTTCTGGAGTAATGGCAAGTGCATTGACAATGGATAAGTCAATGACGAAAATAATAATGCGTCATCATAATATTGAAACTGCAAATTGGTTTATGGTTAAAAGTGGAAATTATAATTTATCGGGAACAATTTCAAGAATTAATAGCGAAATAAAATATCCAGTTGTTATAAAACCAAACGATCAAGGCTCAACTGTTGGTTTGACAATTGTAAAAAAAGAAAATGAAATTTCAGATGCATTAAAATTAGCTTCGCAATTTGGTAAATCAATTATGGTTGAAGAATTTATTCCCGGAAGAGAATTAACTGTAACTATTGTTGGCGAAGAATCTTATCCAATAATTGAAATCCGTCCGCAAGATGGATTTTATGATTACTCACATAAATACACAAAGGGAATGACGGAATATTTATGCCCAGCACCAATTGATGAAGAATTAACAAAGAAAGTTCAAACTGCAGCTCTCAAATTATTTAAGGTTACTAATTGTTCAGGATTTGCACGAGTTGATTTCAGATTAAAACCAGATAACTCATTTTATTGTTTAGAAATAAACACACTTCCCGGAATGACATCTACAAGTTTAGTTCCAAAATCTGCAGCTGCAAAAGGAATTCCATTTAATTTACTTTGTGATAATATTATTAAACTTGCTTTAGAAGAATTTAGAAATAGGTAATTTTTTTAGATGAAATTTCAAGAAAATATTTTACAATACTTCTCATATGAAAAATTTAGAGAATGGATTCTTTCAAATAAAAAAAGATCAGCAATACTTTTTAGTTTTCTGATATTATTTCTAATTATTTTTTTTAGTAACAAAGGATTACTACAAAGAATTAAGTTAGAATCTGAAAAAACTAAATTAAATAAATTAATCGATCAAAGTATTCTTGAACAAAAAAAATTAGAAGATTATTCACGACATTTAGAAAATGAACCGGCAGTTATTGAATCTGTAGCACGAGTTAAATATGGAATGGTAAAACCGGGAGAACAAGTTTATAGAATTTCAAAAGACTAAAAAAAATTATGCCTAAAACTTCATACGCAATCGGAATTGATCTCGGAGGGACAACTGTAAAAAGTGCGTTAGTTGATAAAAAGGGAAAAATAATTCAAACTCATAAAATATCTTCCCGCGCCGATGAAGGACCGGAAGCAGTAATCGGGCAAATTAAACTTTCAATTAAAGAATTAATAAAAAATTCTAATGGTAAAAATATTAAAGGTGTTGGAATTGCTGCAGCAGGAATTGTTGATCAGCAATCTGGAATTGTAAAATCTCCACCAAATTTTAAAAATTGGGGAAGTGTTCCACTCGGTGCAATTTTAGCACAATCAATTTCGCTTCCTGTTTTGGTTGAAAATGATGCAAATGCAGCTGCGATTGCTGAAGCTAAATTTGGCTCCGGAAAAAATTATCCGAATTTTCTTTTTGTTATTTGGGGAACTGGAGTTGGTGGTGGAATTATTTTAGATGGAAAAATTTATCAAGGTCCTTATGGCGGTGCCGGCGAAGTCGGTCATATTTCAATTGATTATAAAGGAGTTCCTTGCAATTGTGGTTCGAGAGGTTGCGTTGAAGCTTACATTGGACAAAAATATCTTTCGAAAAGAGTTGCGAAAGAATTACTTAATCATCCTAAATCGAAGTTGCCAAAATATATAAATGGTGAACTTGAACCATTAAATATTTCTCTCGCCGCTGAAGAAGGTGATGAATTTTCAAAGAAGATGTTAATTGAAGCTGGTTCATATTTAGGTTGCGCTATTGCTGCAGTTATGAATACTATGGATTTAAGAGTTACAATTATTGGAGGTGGAATTTCTGCAGTCGGAAAATTTGTTTACGATTCAATTCAAACTTCTGTAAAATCGTATGTTTTGACTCCACTTAAAGAAGGAATTATTGTTCTTCCCGCCACTTTAGGAAACGATGCCGGAGTATTAGGTGCCGCAGGACTTCTTTTATAACTTTATACTTATAATAGAGTAAGTCATTGAAAGTAAAATTTCGGAAAATAATTTTTCTACTTCTTGTTGTAATTAATATTTCTCAATCCCAAATCCAACCAGTTTCTACAAAGTCCGATACAACAACTTATAGTGGTCTTGATACAACTGTAGTTTACATTGCTCAAGATTCTGTTATTTTTGATGTGAATAAAAAAATAATGGACATGTTTGGTTCTGCGAATGTTAAACATGGATTAATAGATTTAAATTCCGAGCAAGTTTCTATCGATTGGCGAACTACCGAACTAACTGCAACCGGTGTTATTGACACCTCAAGAAAAGTTTCCGCGGATTCTATTAAAAAACAATTTCGGGGAACTCCAATATTAAAAGATGGTCCCGATATTTATGATGGTTGGAAAATTAAATATAATTTTTCTTCTCAAAAAGGAAGAATAACTCTCGGCGATACTGAGCAAGAGCAAGGTTACTATCACGGTGAACAAATTAAAAAAGTTGAGAAAGATATTCTTTTTATTGCAGATGGAAGGTACACAACTTGCGATCTCGACCATCCTCATTTTTATTTTATTACTCCGGAAATGAAACTAACAATGAGAGATAAAGTTATTGCTCGACCAATTTATCTTTATGTCTCTGATGTCCCAGTTTTTTATTTACCATTCGGAGTTTTTCCAAGTCACGGCGGAAGAAGATCAGGAATAATTGCTCCTTCATATGGTGAAGATGCTCGACGAGGAAGATATATTACAAATCTTGGTTACTACGAAGCGATTAACGATTATTCAGATATTAATCTTATTGGTGATTGGTATGCACAAGGTGGTTGGCGAGTTTCTTCACGAGCAAATTATTCTTTGCGATATAATTTTAATGGCAGTTTTTATGGAGAATATTCTCGCGTAAAAATTGGTGAAGAAAAAGATCCAGATAGAATTGATGAAATGAATTATCGTGCATCGTTTGTCCACAATCAACAGATTTCTCCAACAATGCGCGCCGATGTTGACTTTACATTAGCCAGTAACAATTCTTATCGCGCAAGTAATAATTATTCCGATTATTTGCGACAGGAACTATACAGCAACGCAACAATTAGTAAGCATTGGGAAGGGACAAATAATAGTATGAGTGTAAATATTTCACGACGACAAGATCTATTAAATGGAAATATTTACGCAACATTACCATCGATAAATTTTTCTATGGGACAATTTTACCCATTTAGAAGTGAGCAGAAAAAAAGAGGATTAAATTTTTCAAGTAGTGAAGATAGACCATTTTACGAACTGATTTCCGGAAATTATAGCGCCCGTTTTCTAAATACAGTTTCCAAAGTATCTCAAACACGAGATGAGAAGCAAGGAATTTCACATTCATTCAGCACAAACATTTCACCGAAATTTAAATACATTTCAATCTCTCCATATTTTTCTGTTATTCAGAATATTTATAAGAGCCGTTTCGAAATGGTAAATGACAAACCAACTGAAATTAATGAAATTTCACAAGTTGCATATTATTCAACAGGAGTTTCAGCAAGCGCAAGATTATACGGAATGTTTAATGCGCCAATTTCAGGATTTGGCGGAATCAGACATACATTGATGCCATCATTAACATATTCATTTCAACCAGATTTTTCTGAAGAAAAATTTGGTTACTTCCAACATTACAAAGATAGTTTAGGAAGAAGTCAAGTTTTCAATAAATTTCAAAACGGAATTTATGGTGGAGCGCCATCTGGTAAATCTCAAGCACTTGGATTTAATATTGGAAATGTTTTTGATATGAAAACAATCGGGAGTGATTCAGCGCGAACAGAAAAAAAATATCAACTCTTAAATTTTAATGCTTCGTTATCATATAATATGGCTGCAGAAAAATTTAAACTATCTGATTTGTATTTATCATATCGAACTGATCTCGGACAATACTTGAGCGTCAGCGGAAGTAGTACTCACAGATTATATGCGTGGAATTATTCTACAAATTCTCGTGATAATGTTTTGCTTTGGGATAAAAATAAACGCCTTTTTGATTTAACAAATTTTTCTGTTTCACTTTCTACTTCATTAAAAGGAGAAAAATCAACTGCCAAAAAAGATAGCAAGATTGATAGTTTAAAAAAAGTAGAATCGATTGCGAAACAACTAAAAGGTTTCAAAGGAATAGTTGAAGAAACAGTTCCAGATTTTAGTATTCCGTGGGATTTATCTTTAAACTTTAATTTCTCACAGAATCAGGAAAATCCAAAATTAAAAAGTAGATTCGCAAATCTAAATGGAAATCTTTCATTCAGTTTAACGGACAATTGGAAAGTAAATGCAAATGCAAGTTATGATTTAGTTGCAAAAGAATTTGCTGCTCCATTTATTTCAATCTATCGGGATTTGCATTGTTGGGAAATGAATTTTAATTGGACTCCGATGGGGCAATTAAAAGGTTATCGATTCGAGATACGAGTTAAGGCTCCTCAACTTTCAGATGTAAAAATAACTCGACAAAGTAGAAACTCGGGATATTATTAGGGCACAAAACCGATGTATTAGTTTGAAAATTATGCAATATATAGCTACATTTTCACAATGAAATTCTTAGTTGACATCTTAAGGAGAAGGCATTTAAGTTTTCTCCTATTAATAATATTTCACTCTGGTTTGTTTGCCCAGCTGAATGTCGTTCCAACTTATTTTTTAAACGATCCTGTTACAAATACACAATTAGTTGCATTTGAAAATAGCCGTGCATTATTAATTGGAATTGATAATTACAAGCAAGTTGAGCCACGACTCTCCTCCGTAAAATCTGTAAATACATTTGCTGCATTCTTAAATAAAAATCATGGTTTTCCTTTAAATAATATTTCTGTTTTAACAAACGAAAATGCAACAAAGCAAAAAATTATTTCTGCATTAAATAAATTAAGCCAAACTGGAAGTGCAGATCGAATTATAATTTATTTTGCAGGAAGAGGATTAACATTTGCCGGCTCTCGTGGAGTTGAAGATGGATTTTTAATTACAAACGATGCTGTTGTTCGGGATTATACAACTGCTAATCAAACTTCAATCTCATTAACTTCCTTGAAAACTATTTTAAATGAATTTAAATCGAAACATGTTTTAATTTTACTCGATTGCAGTATTGGACCAATTCCTGTTTTGAAAAGATATACAACCGCCGCTCCTGTAAAAACACAAACAAGTAAAAATCTTCAAGGAAGAGTTCATCATTTAATTGCAGCTGGTGACAGATCTGATATTATTAAAGATAAAATTGCTACTGAGACAAGTCCTTTCTTGCAAGCATTTCTTTCCTCATTTGAAGTTGCATACACAGATAAAAATGCGGATGGCTCGATAAGTGGTTCTGAAATTGCAAGTGCAATGTCAATTCGCGGAGTTATTTCTGTAAGTGGAAGAGTTATTCCTCATTCGGGCTATATACTAGATGGCGGTGGAGATTTTTCTTTTATTCTTCCAAATCTTCAAAGACAAATGAGAATTAACTTTGACATTAATCCAGTTGATGCATCGGTTTCAATTGAAGGGAAAAAAATTCCAAATATAAATGTACCAACCGTAATTGTTAATTCACACGGATTTAGAAAATATAATATTTCCAGACAAGGATATACTACGCTAACTGGTGAAATATTTGTTGATGGTCAAACTGATTTAACATTAAAAGTAGAGTTAATAAAAATTCCAACACGAGATTTACTGGTGGAGATTAATCAACCTGATGCACGGATTTTTGTTAATGGAATTTTTAAAGCAAAAGTTGAAAAGAAATATTTGATGGAAGATGTCAAACCAGGATTATATACAATTCGCACAGATTTGGAAGGTTACTTATCCGATTCAATTCAATTTGATGTAAACGAAGTCAAACTTTACAAACATACATTGAAATTAAAAAGTAAAAATGGCTGGCTTTCTGTACATTCAAATAAAGGAGTTAGAATTGATCTTGATGGAATTTTTGTTGCTTCAAAGGATTTGAAATTAAAAGAAGTAACAATGGGTGGGCATAAAATTCGTTTATATGGATTGGGCTTTCCTGAAACAATAAAAGAAGTTTTTGTTGATATGAGTGATACTGTTGAAATAACTGCAATGCTTGAACGACCAACTGCAGGTGGAGCAACTTGGCGTTCGATGATTGTTCCGGGATGGGGACAAATTTATGGTCTTCGTCCAACAACCGGATATGTTATTATGGGAAGTACTGTTGGAAGTATTGGTGCATCAATTTGGGCTTATTCACAATACAATAGTTCAAATACAAGTTATAACGATTACATTTCAAAGTACGATCTGGAAGTCAAAAAAGATATCAGTATTAGAGATACTTCACTTCTTTCAATTTACAGATCATCGCGGGACAGTTCATATAAAATTGCAAAGACAAATTTTAACGTGAGCCTAGTCACAGCTGGTCTCATGGTCGCTTGCTATTTGTATAATTTATCCGATATCTTTATCAACGACCCCGAAACATTATATGTGCGAGAAGAAATGAGAGCATTGAATTTACTTGATAAGAAAAAAACAAACGCTGAATTAAAACTCCGTCCAAAGTATGATGGCGTTGAAATTGCTTTAAGTATTGACTTCTAAAAAATGAAAAACGAAGTTAAATTATTTTTATTCCTTTTAATCTTAACCGTATTAAGTTGCAAGCCGCCAACGGAACCTGTTGATGATCCAAATGATCCGACTACAGGAACAAAACCATCTGTCGAAATAGTTGAAGGTCCTTTAGATTTAATTCCAATTCGATCAACTAAATTTACATGGCGTGGAAATGTTACTGCATCTAAATTTTCTTATCGTTTACGAACAGATGATCCAACTACAAATACATGGTCAAGCTGGAGTATCGATTCAACAATTACTTTTGAATCACTTGATGACGATAAATTTAATTTTGAAGTTAAAGCACAATCAACAGTCGGTACTGAATCTGAAATAACAAAGAAAACATTTTCCGTTGATATACTTTCAACTCCTGCAATTGCAATTTTTCCTGAACTTTCAAAAGTTACAAAAGATTCCATTTTTAATTTATACTTCCATGCAAAAGATGTTCGTGCGTTACTTGCACTACATACAGTTATAAAATACGATCCAAGTAAGCTCACAATATATTCTGTTGATACTGTAAATTATTTTGTCAAAAAAAATAATGCATCTTTTTTTGCAATTATAGATTCTATTTCAACAGGAAGAATTTTAGTTGATATGGGAGTTGCAATGGGTGCACCAAAGGGATTAACGGGAACAGGAAGAATATTAAAATTACGTTGTAAAAAATTAGTTGATGAGTTAATTACCGTTGAAATTCTCGGCAACGAAACTGCAGCTCGAGATACTTCTAATACACCGATAACTTTAAAATCTTTTTCTAATGCAAGGATAATGGGACAATGAAAAAGATTATAAATATTTTAATTTCAAATTTTATTTTTGCTTCAATTCTTTTTGCACAACCAACAATAACAAGTTTTACACCAACAAGTGGAGCTGTAGGTACAGCAGTTACAATTACAGGAACAAACTTTAGCGCTACTACATCAAATAATATAGTTTGGTTTGGTGGTGTTAAAGCAATTGTAACAAACGCAACTGCAACACAACTTATTGTAACAGTCCCTGTTGGAGCAACAAATTCTCCAATTCGAATTCTTGTTAATTCATTAATTTCAGAATCATCAATCCCATTTAAGGTAACTTTTTTAAATGGTGCGATTTCCAGTTCATCACTATCCCCAAAAGTAGATTTTGCAACAGGAACTAACCCACAAGGTATTTCAATAGGAGACTTAGATGGAGATGGAAAACTTGATATGGCTGTTGCAAATGGTGGTTCAAACAAAATTTCAGTTTACAGAAACACATCAACAAGTGGAAGTATAACAACAAATAGTTTTGCAGCCAAAGTAGATTTTGCAACAGGAAGTTTACCGTTTGGTATTTCAATAGAAGACTTAGATGGAGATGGAAAGGTTGATATTTCTGTTACGAATAATGGTTCAAACACAATTTCAGTTTACAGAAATATAGGGTTTGTTTTATTTCCACCAAATTTAGCTAATCCACCTAATAATACTACAAATTTAATTGGTACAATTTCGTTTACTTGGTCAAAAGCAGATTCGGCTAAAAAATATCATTTACAATTATCGAAAGATTCTTTATTTGCGAGGTTGGAAATAATTCAGTTTACGAGTGATACAATATTTTCGGTTTCTGGAATAGAAGGGGGACAAACATTTTATTGGAGGGTTCGTTCTATAAAAGATACCGACACAAGTAGTTGGAGTTTAAGAAATAAATTTACGACAAAGAAAAGTTTAGTGATAACATCCTTCTTCCCAACAATTGCAAAAACCGGTGATGTTGTTACAATAAAGGGGTCAAATTTTACAGGAGCAACTTCTGTAAAATTTGGCGGAACTAATGCTTCTACATTTGCTATTACAAATGATACTACAATAACTGCTACTGTTGGCAATGGAGCAAGTGGGACAGTTACAGTTACTACTCCTGAAGGAACTGCGACTGCATTTGGATTTATAATTCCTACTGCACCACCAGTTTATAGTTGGACAAAATTAAATGGTCCGACAGGTGGAGCATTTAAGAAGTTAGAATTTGCGGGAAATACATTTTATGCACAAGTAGAAGGTCATCTTTTTAGAAGTGGCGATGATGGACTAAATTGGTATGAACTAACATTTGGTATAAATAATGAAATAGAAACATCGGACTTCCTTATTAAAGGAAATAAAATAATTGCTTCTACATGGTATAATGTTATAAAAATAAGTGATGATGCCGGAGTTAATTGGAAAACAATTACTTTACCGAATGGTGTAAATATTTCTAATATTAATTTTGCATCAAATGGTACGACAATTATTGGTTCTAGTGGATCTGATTACTATCTTTCAAATGATACCGGCAATACTTGGGGTGCTAAATTATCTTTACCGGGGAATCCGCACATAGAGAAAATAGTTTCGAATAGTAATTTAGTTTTATTGAAAACAGTTAATAATAAAATTTATAAATCAATTGATAATGGTGTAAATTTTGTTGAAACTAACACAGGTCTTCAATCAACTTATATAAGTTTTATTTCATCGGTAAATAATAAATTTTATACTTCTCTAAATAGCGCACTTTATACTTTTAATGAAGTTAGCAATAGTTGGAGTTTAATTAGTAATAATTTCTCAGCTCGCATTCTTACAGGTAATAGTGAAGGAACAAAATTATTTTCGATCTTTTTTGATGGTTTATATGAATCTACCGACAATGGAGCGAACTGGATAAAATTATCAAATAAAATTACAGATGAAATAAATTATTACGAAATAAAAACTTTAATTTATTCAAAATCTAATTTTTATACTGGCACAAGTATTGGAGTTTATAAATATACAACCATTTGGAATTTAATTTCAAAAGGATTAACGGCTACGACGCAAGAAGCAATATACCATAACGGAAACACATTGTTTGCAGCTCACTACGGAAGCAGTTTATTAAAATCGACAGATGGTGGTAATAACTGGAGTGCTGTAAATTTAGATGCTACAAAAAAAGATTATTATATAAGATATATTATTGGATGGAGTGGTAAAATTATAGCAGCATCGGGTAATAATTTATTTTTTTCTAACGATAATGGAACTACATGGTCAGATAAAACGAATTTAATAACATTTGACGGATATTTAATAAATATAGATACAAGTGGAAATAATTTATATGTTTTTAAATCAGATTCAAAAATATACCGCTCATCAGATAATGGAAATACATTTACGCAATTAAGTGGAGTTGTATACCCAACAAATAAAGAAGTTATTAAAAGATTCGAGGTTGTTGGAAATTCAATTTATCTTCTCTATGAGGATATGCCAATGTATGTTTCGAAAGATGAAGGAAAAAGCTGGCAGCAGATATCAAATATTGGTGCGGCTAGTACAGTTCAAAATGGGTTGTTCGAAAATGGATTAATAGTAGTTTATTCTTCAGATGGAATTTACTTTTCAATAAATGATGGAAACTCATGGACAAAAAGCAACACAACTTATAATTGGTTTTCAAGTATAGCTCGAGTAAAAAACTTTTTAGTTTCAACAACTTGGGATGAAGTATTAGTCTCAGCTGATAATGGAATGAACTGGTCTAATGTAACCGGAATAAGAAAACTAAATTCCCAAGGTAATTCTATTACAAACGACCAATCGGATGTTTATATTGGCTTATGGAGTAAGGGAATCTGGAAGCGACCTATTTCGGAATTAATACAAGTTCCAACACAGGCCGGAATTGTAACACAATGGAATTTTAATCAAGGAGTAAATTATAGCCCAGCAGTAGGTTTAGGAACAGTTTCTACAATTGGAAATACGGCTGCTTCAATTACCGAACCTGGAGCTCCTTGGGGCAATTTATCCGATGGATTAAGTTATTCGTTAAGTCAATTCCCAACGCAAAGTACAAACAACGGGCAAGCTGGTGTAAAATTTTCCGTAGCAACTATAAATTTTGATAGTATAAAATTACATATCGATTGGTTTCCGACAATTGGCTCGCCAAATAAAATAAAATTTGAATATAATATATCGATGCCGGAACAATGGACAGAATTTGGAAATATTACAGCACAAAATGCACAATGGTTTTTTCTAGATTATAATTTTCCTCAAAGTGCAAGCAATAATCCAAATTTTGCAATAAGAGCAGTTGCAATGTTAGATGGTGTAAATTATACCGGTGTTTCGGGAACTTATTCACCATCATCTTATTGGAAATTTGATAATGTTACAATTTTAGGAAGGAGTTTAAATGTTGGACCAAATACTCAGATAACTTCATTTACTCCAAGTTCTGGAAATGTTGGAACAGTTGTAAACATAAAAGGAAGTGGTTTTAACAATTTAAATTCTGTAGGATTTTTAGGAGATATGGCAAAAGAGAAGTCACATACTTCTTCAAAACAAATTGTAAGTGTTGCTTCTAAAAGTGGAGATCTTATAGTTATTGGAAAAAGCGATAACAGTGTCGATTTGTATTCGATTAAATCAAACTCAATTTTAAATTCATATCCAATACCAAATGGGAATATTACAAGTATTGTAATGACAAACGAGAGTCAAAATTTTATGGTTGGAAGAGATAATGGCAATGTTAGTTTTTACTCGACTTTAAACGGATTTATTGCAGAAGTAAATGCCGGAGGAAAAGTTAAAGCAATGGCTTCCGGAGGATTCGGTGGAAATAGTTATTTAGCAGTTGCTGCTTCAAACCCTAATGAACTTAGAATGTATTCGGTTAGCAACCAGCAACTCAGATCAACTTTAGCGGTTCCGATGGAAATAAAATCTATTGCAATGTCGATGGATGGAGAAATGATTTTTGTAGGTGGAGATAATGGAATAATAAAAGTTTATAAATTCCAAAACCAACAATTGACTTACGAAAAAGATATCGTCGGACAATCCGGTACAATAACTGCACTGGCAGCAGATTGGAGTAGACAATTTATTATATCGGGAAGTTCAGGAAAAGAAATAAGGATATTGAATTTTTCAACCGGCAACGAAATTAAAAAAATTACATCACCGAGCATCAACGAAATTTCGAGTGTTGGAATTTTGTTCGATAACGCAGTTTTCTATGCAACAAGCGATAGTACAATTTTCTTTTTCGATTATCCTTCTGGCAATATAAAAAGCACACATGGCTATCATTCAAAAAAAATAACTTCATCGGCAAGCAGCTTTGATAGAAAATATGTTATAACAGGTGGAGAAGATAATTTATTAAATATTATTCGAGTTGGTGCAAATGCTACTACTTACACAAAAATTAGCGACACCGAAATTAATGCACCAGTTCCAATTAACGCACGAACCGGAAGAATTATTGTTGGCACAATGGAAGGTCCGCCGGCAATAAGTGCTACCGATTTTACAGTTGCACCAGGTTATGATGCACCAAATTTACAGCAACCTACAAATTTTACGGTTGACTTGGTTATGCCATTTACATTTAGGTGGTCTAAAAATGCGGTTTACGAAAAATATGAACTGCAAGTACTTGACACAATTACAACACTAACACAACAATTATACGCAATTACAAGCGATACATTTTATACTGTTTTGCCGGCTGATTTACAACAGAATAAAAAATATAACTGGAAGGTAAGAGGAATAAAAGGAAGTGATACTTCTACATTTTCGGCTGTGTGGGAATTTAGAACTAAGAAAATTTATAGTGGTCCACTTGTAAATATCTTATCAGTTGTATCAAAAATTCATTCGGGAAATATTAATATCAATTATCTATTAGCAGGAGATACTTCACATGAAGTTAACTTGCACTTCTATTATAGTGATACAAAAGGAATAAGCTGGAAAAAATTAACAGGATTAAATAAAACTTTAGTAAATATCTTTCCAATTAAAAATCCAGTTACAGATACAGTAATTTGGAATTCTAGAATTGATGCTCCGCAAGTTGAAGGAGATACCATATATATTGGAACGAGAGTTGCATTTGGAAGTGATACAAGTGACGGAGTCATTTCAAATTCATTTTCACTTGATAACCGTGCACCGCAATTTAGTGGAGTTGCAAATGTAATTTCAAATCCGAATGGTGGAGCGGTAACGATTAGTTGGAATAAAGCAGTTGAGAAATTTGGACCGGTAACTTATTCGGTTTATGTAAATAAAGGAGATTCAACCGGACTTTTTGCAGTTGTTCCGCAGAATATTACAGATACAACTTATTCTGCAACAAATCTTACAAACTTTAATGCATATTATTTTGCTGTAAGAGTAAAAGACAATATTGGAAATAGTGATTCGAATAAAGTTATTAAAAAAGGAACTCCTGGAAAATTAGTTTCAATGAAAAATGTTACAGTATTGAAGAAACTAAATAAAGATACAGTCCAGTTTAGTTATTCATATTCATCTGCAAGTGGAGATACAGTTTCATTATCATTTGACTATTCGTTCAACGCGGGAGCAACGTGGATAAAGGCAGCAAGTATAATTGGAAAAACAACAAAATTAGTTGGAGTTGATTCACAATCAACACTTATTTGGTTAAGCAGAAATGATGCAAACAATACAGAATCGAAGGGAATGAAATTGAGAGTTCTTGCAACAGGATTAACAGGAACAAGTACACCAGCAATTTCAGATTCATTTACAATTGATTTGAAAGCTCCTTTATTCCAAGGAATACAAGTAGCGTTGAATAATTCAAAAAATATTCCGGGATCTGTAATTTTATCCTGGACACCTGCATCAGATTTATCACAACCGATTACATATAGAGTATTTATGGCCGAGACTTCAAAGGTTTACAACTATAACTCACCGAATGCAACTTCCACTTCGGACACAACACTTATTACAAAATTACAGACAGCAACATATTATTATTTCACAATGTGGGCAACAGATTCATTTGGAAATACAGACAGCAATAAAGTTGAGAAAGTTTATTTAACAGAATTCTTAGGTGACTATACTTTTGATGGATTTATAACGCCACAAGATCTTGCAATATTTGTAAAAGGATGGAAAGAACGAGACTTAAAAGTTGCAGATATCGGTCCAATTACAGGAAAGATTCCAAAAGTAACTTCTTTAAGAGATGGAAAAATAAATATTGAAGATCTCTCAGTGTTTTTATTAATGTGGAACTGGGCATTTGATAATAGTAGAAGTGGTGGATTAAATCTTGCAGGAATATCTAAAGATCAGCAATCTCGAAAACAACAATATCGATTGAATACGACAAATGAGATTGTAATTAAACGTGGTGAGTCAAAAGGAATTCCATTTAAACTTTCAGGAATGAAATCAGTTGATGCAATTAGTGTTGCTTTACAATTCAATCCCGAAGCTGTTAGAATTGATTCAATTGTTCCAGGAATAATGTGGGGAGATAGAAAAAATATTATTCTACTCGATCGTACACAAAATGAAAAAGGAGTAGTTGATGTAGCAATTGCTAATTTCGGAAATACACAATTTGATTCTGAAATTGAACAGACTTCAATTGTAGTTTATGTAACAGCGTTACAACAACAACGAAATCAAAAAATAAATGGATTTATTGAAGCTTATGATTTACAAAATAATCACACACTTAATTCGACAATTGAATTTTCAATAACTGACCGACCAAAGATTCCATTGCAATTTGATCTTTCGCAGAATTATCCAAATCCATTTAATCCATCTACTACAATAGAATTTCAATTACCAGAAGCAAGTTTAGTATCGATTGTAATTTTCGATGTATTAGGAAGAGAAGTTGCAGAGCTCGTAAATGCTGAAAAGTCAATAGGTTACCACAGCATAACATGGAACTCAAATGTGACAACAGGGGTTTACTATTATATAATGAGAACTAAAAATTTATCGGGGGATAATTTCAAATCTAATATTAAGAAAATGTTAATTTTGAAGTAAAAATTAATAATTCCAAATAAATATTTATTTTATATTTGTATTGCAGTTATAAAGGAAAGTTTTTATCTTGCGGAAACTAAAAAAGATACTTTTTTTTCATAAATAATAAGGAGTTACAAAACAATGAAGCAGGGTTCATTTAATACAATTTTACTGCTCGTAGCTTTTAGTGTTGCATTTTCAATTTACTATTTAGTTTTCGGAGCTGCGCCAGAAAAAACTTTATTGCACGATTTATTTCAAGGTGGTCCACTTATTGCGGTTTTAATGGCCATGTCAATTTTGGTTGTAACTTATATTGTTGAAAGATCGCTATCAATAAAAAAAGCACAAGGAACTAGAGACACAACGGTTTTCTTAAAATCGGTTGTTAAAAACGTTACTGAAAATAATTTTGGTGAAGCTATTAAAGTTTGCGACAAACAAAGAGGTTCGATGGCAAATATTTTAAAATCAGGTCTTTCAAGATATTTAGAACTTAATGAAACAAAAGGTGCTGAGAAAAAAGAAAAAATCACTGAAGTGAAAAGAGTATTTGAAGAAACAACAATGTTAGAAATGCCGGTTCTTGAGAAAAACTTAGTTTCACTTTCAACAATTGCATCTATCGCAACGATGGTTGGTTTGCTCGGGACAGTTATTGGAATGATTCGTGCATTTTCAGCTCTTGCAAAAGCTGGTTCTGCAGATGCAGTTGGACTTTCACGCGGAATTTCTGAAGCACTATTTAATACTGCAGGTGGAATTGGAATAGCAATCGTTGCAATTGTTGCTTACAACTTCTTTACAACTAAAATAGATGGCATTACATATGTTATAGATGAAGCAACTAAAGATTTATTGGAAAATTTAAATTCCAAGAATTAATTAACTTTCAGTCATTTTTAATTAGAGTAAACTATTATGGCTAAAAGAGTCGGTATAGCGGTTGATATGACACCAATGGTGGATGTTGGATTTTTACTTTTAACATTTTTCATGTTAACCACACAATTCAAACCGGATGAAGCAGCGCAAGTTACACTTCCTGAATCGCATTCTGTAATAAAATTACCAGATGTTGATGTTGCAATTGTATTGATCGCAAAAGGAGGAGAAGTTTATCTTGGCTTTGATTCTCAAATTATGCGTGCAAATATTTTTGGCAATGAAAATAGCATGAAAGCAGGAATGGAAGTTACAGTCCGGGAATTAGGTGGATTATTAACACGTGCAAGAATGAAAAATCCAAAATTACGTACTGTAATTAAATCGGATAAAGATGCTGAGTTTGGAGTTATTGAGGATGTTATGAAAGTTTTACAAGAAGTAAACGTAACAAGATTTAACCTTGTCACTAACGAAGAAAAATCATAGGAATTTATAATGTCTGATGTACAAGTTCGCGAGTCTCGCGGAAAAGCAAAACATACTAAGAAAAAATCGAAACGATTAGGTGTGCGAATCGATATGACGCCAATGGTGGATATCGCATTTCTACTTTTAACTTTTTTCATGTTGACTACTACAATGAGCAAGCCACAAACGATGGAAATAAATCTTCCACCGGGAGAATCACAAGTTGAAGTTGCAGCATCGAATTTAATTACTTTAAGAATTTCTGAAGTATTTAATATTTATTGGAATATCGGTTCAGAGAAACCAGTTAAAATAAAATTCACAGAATTAGCAAAAATATTGAGCGACAAAAGTAAAGCAAACCCACGATTAATCACATTAATTAAAGTAGATCGAAAAGCCAAATATGTAAATATGGTTGACATAATTGATGAACTTAATATTAATAATATCACACGTTTTAGTTTAGCGCCAATGACGGATGATGATAAAAAATTAATAGAAAAGATTTAGGAATTTAAATGACGACACAAATTAATACTGCTTCTTTAGTTTACGGCTACATTGAGTTAAGACAATATTATTACAAGTCAGCAAAACGTGCCTTAACTTTTGCAATTGTTTTTCATTTACTAGCAGTCTCAAGTTATTTTATTACACAATTTCTTTTAGAAGAAGATGCGCCAGTTTATACTGTACGGATTATGAAGTACAGTGATCTTGGTCCACCACCTTCAATTGAAAATGCTGAGGCAGCACCTCGTGTAAATATTGCTGAACCAAGTGCAAAACCAACAGTTGGTATTCCAATTCCAGTTCCTGACGCAGATATAAATCCCGAAGCTACAATTGCAACACAAGAAGAATTAGCAGCTGTTTCTAATGATGCTGTAGCAGAAGGAGTTGGTAGCGGAGAAATAAAAATCGAAGATGAAGGTCCTCCAGCAGATTTTGTCCCGGTTGAAAAAAATCCTGTTCCTGTAAAACAAATTGCACCAGCTTATCCGGAAATTGCTCGACGTGCGGGAGTTGAAGGAACTGTTTGGGTAAAAATTTGGGTTGACAAAGAAGGCAAAGCAAAAAGAGCTCAAGTTATAAAATCAGATGCAGAATTATTTAACCAACCTTCTATTGATGCCGCAATGAAATGGGTTTTTACCCCTGCAATTATGAATAACGGTCCAGTCGCAGTTTGGGTTTCAATTCCATTCAAATTCAAACTAAACCAAGGGAGATAATTCTCCCAAATTTTATGCAGCATGCGTTGCTTTATTTACGCGGGCTTCTGGCTTTTGTTTATATTTTTCTTGGAATCCTAATTTTTTTCGACTTATTAATTTTCAAGTTTTCCCTTGGTGTTATTAAAAATCCTTTTTCAATTCTACTTTTTTCTTATGGAATATTTCGACTTATCAGAGTTATTAAAGATTATCGTTCGTACTTGCAGCTAAAAAATGAAACAAAGTAAAAGTTTTTGTTATATCGCTTTATTTATTTTTGTTTTAATTGGATGTGAATATAAACCAACTGTGACGGCAACTCGTGGTTCAACACATATGTTGGTTTCCGAAGATATTTCATCGATTATTAGTAAAGAAGTTGAAGAGTTTGAAAGATATTATCCCGAAGCAAAAATTTCTTATTCAGCAATTCAATCAAGAGATGCAGTTGTACAATTACTAAATGATAGTGTAAAATTAATAGCAATTCCAAGAAACTTAAATCCTGAAGAATGGGAAGTTGTTAAAAAATATAAACTTTATATCGATACTTTCAAAGTTGCATATGATGGATTATTATTGTTTGTAAATAAAAATAATCCTCTCAATCAAATTACAACTGAAGAATTGCATAAAATACTTTCTGGAAATAAAAAGTCTTGGAAAAATGGAAATAAAATAATAATTGCTACTGGAAGTTCGAATAGTGGTTTAAATGAATTTCTTCAAAAAGGACTCTTGCAAAACAGCAAAATTGGTGCTATTATCTACCCTTGTTCAACTTCAAAACAGGTAATTGATTTAGTAAGTAAAAATGAATTATTACTTGGGATAATTGGTTCAAGCTGGTTAAATAATTTGCCGGAAGAATGTAAAATAATTTCTGTTGGTGACAAAAATTATCAACGAGAATCAAATTCAACTTTAGAATATTTTACACCACATCCCGCACATATTTATAGAAATTATTATCCGTTAAAGCGACCAATTTATTTAGTCGGAAGAAATTTAATTGGAGGAGTTGAAGATGGTTTTATAACATTTGTATCAAGTATAAATGGTCAAAAAATATTTACAAATAATAATTTAGTGCCAGCAACAATGCCGGTGCGTTTGATTTCTTTAACTTCGGAGTAAGAATGTACAATAAAATATTTATAAGTTTTTTAATCTTTGTTTGCACTCAAACGTTATTTTCGCAATCGGATTATGAATTAGCTAAAAAGGTATTTCAACGGTACCAATACAATGAAGTCATTTCTCTTCTATCTAAAAATACCAAGTTTGAAAATTTAAGTAAAAAAGATAAACTTGAAGCGAATTATATGTTGGGTGAATCTTATCGAGTAGAAGAAAATTATAAGTTAGCTGAAAAATATCTTCTTGTTGCAAAAGATATTGATGATGAACATATTAAAACTTTAATTTCATTAGGTTCGGTTTATACAAAACAAAATCAGTGGAAAAAGGGATTAAAAGAATTTACAGATGCTGAAAAAGAAGACAAGAAAAATCCATATATACCACTGGGACTTGCGAATGTATATTTAGAAGTAGACTCTGTTGATAAAGCAACTCTATATTTTACAAAAGCACGTGAACTAGATATTGAGGGAAAACTTTCTGAAATATTTATTGGATTGGGAGATAGTTATGCTAAACAAAATATAAGTTCACTTGCAATCAGCAACTATAATGAGGCAAAAATATTAAGTCCAACTAATCCGCAGATATTAATTAAATTAGGATTGGTTTATACAAAAATGAAAAAGGGGAATGAAGCTGCGAAAGCTTTGAAAGAAGCGGTTGATTTAGATCCAACTAATACACAGGTATTACTTGATTTAGGAAAGATGTATTATAAAAGTGGAATTTATAAAGAAGCTGTTGTTTACTATAAAAAATATTTAGAATTAAAACCAAATGACTTTGAAATTTTAGTCCGTTATGCGAAATCTTTATATGAAACTAAAGCGTATAGCGAAGCAATCCCGCAACTAAAAAAAATAATTAAACTCAATTCCTCAGCCGAATTCCAAAAACAACTTGTACATTGTTATTCGGAAACAGATGCAATTCAAGATGCAATTACAACATTTAATTCAATCCCAATTGATTCTATAACTTATAAAGATTTAATTAAAAAGGGAAAATTATTTCTAAAAGTACAAGATACAGTTACTGCTATTTTGAATTATCGTTTGGCGTATGAAAAAGAACCAATGTCATCCGAAGTTTCAGGAGAGATGGCTGCAATTTTTATTGCTCAGAAAAATTTTATTGAAGCCGAAAAGGAATATGACAGAATTATTAGAAATGATCCAACAAATTTTAGCGCACAATTTTATGGTGGATTTGCAAGTTTCATGTTAGAAAAATTTGAAGAAGCAAAGATAAAGTTTCGTCAAGTCGTTGCATTAAGACCAGAATATATTCAAGGAAGAATGTTTTATGCTCGAATGTATCAAGCTCAAGATTCATTTTTAGTTGCAAAAGAAATGCTAAATAATATACTGTTAACAGTTGATACAATAAAAAATCAAGATAGCATTCAAATAGAGAAGAATAAAAATACTAAATCAGAAATTTATAATGCATTAGCTGTAATTGAATACAAATCTGAAAACTATCTTGGTGCGATAAATGAACTTATAAAAGTTATTGCATTCGAATCAAAAGAAGTTAAAAATAAAAAAGAGGGAACTCATTTATTCCTTGCTCAAATGTACAATGTTTCCAGAGTTGATAAAAAAATGGATTCTAAAACAAAAGAACTAATGAAAAAGAAATCAATTGAGGAATATAAATTAGTACTTAAAATTAATCCAAATAATGCAACTGCTAAAAAGGAACTTAGTCAAATTAATTAAACGAGGTTTATTATGAGAAACAATTTCAAATTATATAGTATAATATTTGTGGCAATATCTTTATTAGTAACATCATGTGGAGGTAAAGTAGAAGCACCAAAAGTTGAATCATGGAAACTTTATAATGATAGATTTTTTGGAACTGAAATTAAATATCCAGGAAATTGGATGTTCAGCACTGATTCGAAAAAAATAAAAATTTATTCTTCTCAGGAAGCTGCTGATAAATTTTACGAATTATATTCACAAGGATCAGTTAGTGGTACTCCAACTGGAGTTGAAATTGAATTTGGTTCAGTAAAATTTAAAGATGCGAAATTCTCGACTTTGAACGAATTTAAAAGTAATGAAGAAATGGGTTGGCAGGGAATTACTTTTTCCGAAAATAAAGTTGCGTACATGGAAAAGAAAGAAGGGATTGAGTTTTCATTTAATGCACAAGCTGGAGCAAAAGCAAAGTTGCAAGTTAAACAAATTGTTAGTTCGAGCGATAGTACATTTTATTATTTAAAATATTCTGGATTTAATGAATACTTCGAAACTTACTCACTAATATTTGATTCAATTCTTGCATCAGTTATTTTACCGAAAGCAAAAGTTAAAGGAAAAGAAATAGATGAATCGATTCCATCCGAGACTTATACAACATTTGAAAATGAATATTTTAGCATTTCTCATCCGGATAATTTCCAAGCAATATTTCCAACTGTAAAAGGAGAAACAATTATGTCTGTGGAATTAATTGGTTACAGGCAGGATTGTACAATACTTATCGATATACTTCCTGCGAAAAAATTATCATTGGAAAAAGTTTATGAGCAAAATAAAAATAAATACAATGCAACTTCTGTTAATGATGTAACTGTTGGTGGACTTCCTGCAAAAGTATTAAGTTATTCTCCAGTTGCTAAAATTGATAGGAAAGTTTATTTTGTTGTAAAGAATGATAAGGTCTATCGAATATTTTCAACTTGGTATAAACCAATGTCTAAAGATATTATATCTGCATTTGATAAATCAATAAATTCTTTAGTAATAAAATAAATTTATACAAATTAAATATTAGGGATGTTCAATTATGTGCCCAAGGGGAGACTTGAACTCCCATGCTCTTGCGAGCGCCGCCTCCTGAAGACGGTGTGTCTGCCATTTCACCACTTGGGCTTGAAGCAAAAATACAAACAAACATTTCTTTCTACAATTAGTACAGTTTATTTTTAAAACTACTTTATATTTAAGACAACTTTTAATAAATTTGAATCATAATGCCAATTAAAAAAGCAATCTACTGGACAATATTTTGGGTTTCCCTGTCCTTCATTCTTAATATTATAATTTATTATTATTGGGATATTATTTCACCAAGCAGTTCACTCTCAAATAAAGATGCTGCGCTTGCATATTTAACAGGATATATAATTGAAGAATCTTTAAGTGTAGATAACCTTTTTGTGTTTCTGTATATTTTTACACTATTCAAATTAAAATCTCACGCTCAAAGAAGAGTTTTGAATTATGGGATTGTAGGTGTTATAATTATGAGAGGTATTTTTATTTTAATTGGTATATCGATGATTACTAGATTTGAGTGGATACTTTATATTTTTGGAGCATTGTTAATTTATACAGGTTACACAATGGCGTTTGGAAAAGAAAAAGAAATTCATCCTGAAAAAAATATAATGCTTCGGATGTTCAAAAAGATTATGCCATTAAAAACAGAATTCCATGGTGAGAAATTTATTGTCAAAGAAAATGGTAAATATTTTGCAACTCCAATGATGGTAATTTTAATTTTAGTTGAATCAACAGATTTGGTTTTTGCAATTGATTCGATACCAGCTATATTTGCAATTACAACTGATCCGTTTATTATTTTCACATCGAACTTAATGGCAGTTTTAGGTTTACGCTCATTGTATTTTGTACTTGAGAGTGCTCAGTCCTCTTTTAGTTATGTTAAATATGGCGTTGGAATAGTTTTGGCTTTCGTTGGTACAAAAATGATACTCCTTTATTTTGGTGAACATATAGATATTTTAACATCATTAGTGGTTATAATTTCTGTTTTAGCTACTTCAATATTATTCTCAATATTAGCTACAAGAAAAAAAGAAAATAGTAATTGAAAAAATATGTTATTTATTTGCTATTTATAATTTGTAGTAAACAATTATTTGCGCAGTCTGTTTATTTACATTCCAGTCATCAAGTATATTCATTTCTAAAAAAAGTAGAAGCGAAACAACTAATTACAAATTATAGAGACGCTGTTAAACCACTAACCAGAACCGACATAGCTTACTTTTTGGCAGTTGTGGATTCGCAAAAAATTAAACTTTCTCAAGTAGATATTGATTTACTAAATTATTATAAAGAAGAATTTTATCAGGAATTAAAATTAATGAATCTAATCTCTGAATCGGATTCAGTAATTCTTAATGAGCGTTGGAATCTATATTCTTATAAAAGTGGTGGCGCAATTGTAAATGGAAATTTTGTTGGCGGATACACTTATCGGGATTGGGCCTTTGATAAAAATACTCGAACTAGGTCAAACGGTCTGATTACTTATGGTTATTTAGGAAATAATATTGGAGGGTATCTATATTTCAGAGATCATCAGCAAGGTGGTTCATACAAAGATCCATCATTTCGTTTTTCACCTGAACAAGGTCAATTACCAGTTCGTTATACTAGTGAACATGTTGAGTATGATTATGCCGATGCACAACTTAATTTTGATGTACCGTATGTAACATTCTCGATTGAAAAAATGAGTAATGTTTGGGGAGCTGGAAATCGTGGGAATATAATTCTTTCAACAAAGCCACCTTCATATCCGCAAGTAAAAATTCGCGCAAAGTTGGGAGAGAAAGTGCATTTTACTTACATTCATTCCAGTTTGCATTCAGAATTAATTGACCCTATGAATTCGTACATCACTCCATTTAGTTCGTCTGATTCTACAATGAGAACAATCTATAGACAAAAATATCTTTCCGCACACATGCTTGAATTTTCTCCGATAAATGGAATTGATATTGCAGTTGGAGAATCAAATATTTATGGTAATCGAAGTCCGGAATTATTATTTTTAATTCCAACTATGTTCATAAAATCATCTGAACATTACACTGTTGATTTAGATAATAACCAAATGTTTGCCTCGATTGATATAAATATGATTCCGAATTATAATTTTTATGCAAGTTTATTTATTGATGAATTTTCTACAGAAGAATTTTTACGTGAAGATCGAGAGCGAAACCAAATAGCATTTACTGTAGGAATGCAAGCTTATGATCTAATCTACGAGCATACTAACTTCCTTTTTGAATATACTCGTCTTAATCCGTGGGTTTATAATCATAAATTTCCCGATGCAACTTACCAAAGTCATAATTATGATTTAGGGCATTGGGTTGGACAAAATGGTGATTTATTTTATTCCGGAATTACTTATTCACCACTTTTTAATTTGCAACTTACATTTGAATTTGAAAAAGTTAGAAAAGGGGGAAAGAAAGAAAATATATATCAATATATGTTGCCGACTCCAGAATTTTTATATTCACCAACAATTATTGATTCCTTTTTTGGTTTGAAGGCAAGGTATGAACCATTTAGAGATGTGGTTGTCGATTTTCATATTAGAAATACAAGCTTTTCTCAAGAAGAAGCAATCCCATTAATTGAACAATTTTCCAAAACAAAAGCAAATTACACTTCAAAATTCGATCTATTTTTAGGAATTCGATATAATTATCAATAAAAGTTTTAAACTTTTAAACAATATAAAGTGTCAATATTTACTACCGGATGAGTGAACAAGAAGACTCGGAATTAATACAGCAATTTTTAGCCGGCAATGAGAAAGCATATAATCAAATAGTTAGTAGATATCAAGAACGAGTTTACTGGCTTATTCGGCGAATTGTGAATGACCATGACACTGCAAATGATGTTGCGCAAGATGTATTTGTAAAAGTTTATTCAAGTTTAAAAGGATTCAAAGGTGACTCAAGTTTTTATACATGGCTTTATCGGATTGCTGTTAATTTTAGTTTTAATGAAATACGAAGAAAAAAAATACGGAAAAGTTTTTCAATTGAACAACATGAAATCGATGTAGAAAGTGATGATGATTCTCCAATTGATAAAGTTGTTTCAGAAGAACACAAACAAGCAATTAGTGAAGCGATAGAAATGTTATCGGAAAAACAAAAAAAAGTATTTATTTTAAGATATTATGAAGAAATGCCATTTAATGAAATTTCAAAATTGCTTAAAACAAGCGTTGGCGGATTAAAGGCAAATTATTTTCATGCGGTTAGTAAAATAGGAAAACATGTTAGATCAAAAATGCAATGACATAAAATATTTATTACCTGAATTTATTGAAGGTGGATTATCTTCCGAACAATTAAAATCTGTAGAAGTGCATATATTTAACTGTTCATCTTGTAATAATATTGCTAAGGAATTAAAATACACTTATCAATATTTACAAACTGAATCTTTAGCAGAAGTTCCTAAAAATTATTTTAGTGAACTTAATTATCAAGTAAATCAAAGAATTGAAAATAAAAAATGGATGCCAATATTTTCAATTATCAATTTAAGATATGTTACATCAATTGCGGCAATGTTGGTTATTTCAATAATATCAGCTTTGTATTTAATGCTTAATGAAAATAGTTACAACAATTCCTTTATTGTTAATAGACAATTTGATCAAAAAGTTCACTTAATTTCAAATGAATATTATGTACAAAATGAAAATGATATTTCACATATGTTGGAGAAGGATTATTCAATCCAATCAGAAGTAAAAACTGAATCCAAATCTGTAATGAAAATTGCCAGTTTATATAATTTAGAAATGAATCTCGATAATGTTATTTTATATTTGCTTGACGGTGAAGTTAAAATAGAATCTGAACATGATTATTTATTAGCACTTTCAGATATTTTAGTTGAATAAGATCATTAATACAAAGGAATCAATATGAAGAAAACTTTACCAATTTTAGCATTAACATTTCTAGTTACATTTTCAAGCCTCTTCTCGCAAATGGAGAGAAGAAAAGAGAACTCACAGGGAAAAATTGAAAAGTATCGTAAAATTCGGATGATGGAAGTTTTAGAAATGGATGAAAAAAAATCAATTCAGTTTTTCAGTAGATATAATAAACAAAGAGAAAATATGTCTGAGTTAGCAAAACAACGTGATAAAATTCTAAAGAAACTTAAAACTCAAATCAGCAATAATTCTCAACAATCTGAATTGGATGCCACTTTGCAACAATATCTTGACATGAATAATAAAATGTTAAGTAACGAAGAGAAATTTTTATCAGAAATAAAAGATGTCCTTTCTCCACAACAAGTTGTTAAGTATGTAATATTTCAACAAGACTTTCGGGATGATATGAGAGCTATGATGAATGATTTGTCTACTCGAAAAAAAATTGATAAACAACTTCGCGATAAATAAAATTTTGTAAATTAAACCTTTCTATCCTTGTTAGTATCTTATTATTTTTACGGGGAAATATGAAACCAATTTACCTCGATTATTCTTCAACGACACCAATTGCTGAAGAAGTTCAAGTTATAATGAATAAAAATTTGAACGATTCGTTTGGAAATCCAAGTTCAATACACTCCTTTGGTAGAATAAGTAAAGTTCATATCGAAGAAGCTCGTCAAACTATCGCTTTAACTATTGGAGCAGAATCAAGTGAAATAATTTTTACTAGTGGTGGCACTGAATCTGACAACCATTCATTAATTGGAACTGCATTTGTCTCGAAAAGAAAAAGTGGTAAAAATCATTTTATAATTTCTTCAATCGAACATCACGCAGTGATACATTCAGCTGAATATTTAAAAAGTTTAGGATTTGAATATTCAGTTGTAAATGTTACTTCAACAGGATTAATCAATTTAGAAAAATTAAAAAAACTAATTAAACCAGAAACATTTTTAATAAGTGTGATGTATGTAAATAACGAAGTAGGAACAATTCAAAATATTTCGGAAATCGGAAATATTTGTAGAATAAATGGAATTCTATTTCATACCGATGCAGTCCAAGCGTATGGCAAATTAAAAATATCAGTGAAAGAATTGCCAATTGATTTAATGTCAATTACTTCACATAAAATTTATGGTCCAAAAGGAATTGGTGCAATTTATATTCGGAAAGGAATTGAAATTGATTCTCTTATTCACGGTGGTTCGCAAGAAAGAGGGAAGAGAGCTGGAACAGAAAATTTACCCTTAATCGTTGGTTTTGCAGAAGCTTCAAAACTTGCTTATTCTAAACTTGAGATTGAAAATATTAGAATTGCTAATTTAAAAAAAGAATTACTGATTTTACTTAAACCGATTTCAGAAGTAATAATACAAAATAGTATTGTCGAAAATTCAATATCGAATATTGTAAATATCTCATTTGATTCAACAAAAATAAATATCGATGGTGAGGCACTTCTCTTAAATTTAGATTTGGAAGGATTTGCTTTATCAAGTGGTTCTGCATGCTCATCGGGAAGTGTACAAGCATCTCATGTTTTATTGGCAATGGGAAGAGATGAAAAAACAGCGTTAGCTACTTTGAGAATATCAATTGGTAGATATACTACAATTGAAGAATTAAAAGAATTTGTTTCAGCATTATTATTAATTGTCGAGCGAATTAAAAAATAATTTATTTGCTTCGCGTAGTGAAGTTCCAAATCTCAATCCCTTCGTATTTACATTTACAACATAAACCGATAAAAAAGTAAGAATTTCTTTAAGAATTAAAGCGCCTGCTAAAATTACATCGCTTCTTCCTTTAGTTATATAAGGAATTGCCTCAATTTCACTAAGTGTCAAAGTTTTAAGATGATTGATACTATTATTTATTGATTCCAATTTTAACTTATAATTTTCAATTAACTCATAATTAAACAGACTTAACTTTAGATCAATTTTAGCTAACGTAGTTGCTGTGCCAGCAACGGCAATAAATTTAGAATCACTAAAATTATTTTCTGATAAAATATTTATATTCTCGTGAATAAAAGATATTGCATCTTTAAATGAATTATCGGAAATCGGTAGTTTTGTAAAAAAACGTTCAGTAACTCTAACAGCACCGATATTTATACTTTTATGGAATTGCAGTTCATTATTAGTTCCGTGTGAAATTTCTGTACTTCCTCCACCAATATCAATTACACAATATTTATTATCATCAAAAATATTAGTTAAAGCCCCTTTAAAAGTACATTGCGCTTCTTCTTCTCCGCTTAAAATAGAAATTCGAATTCCAGTTTTATTGAATTGATGTTTAATAAACTCATCTTTGTTGTTTGCATCGCGTAAAGCGCTTGTACCTGTGGCTATAATATTTTGGCAATCGTATTTTTCTGCGAGAATTTTATATTCATTTAGAATTTGTTCGCAATCGGAAAACGCTTTTTCTTGAATTAAACCACTTGAGTCAGTATTTCTTCCAATTCTTGGAATATATTGCTTTTGAAAAATTGATTCTAAATATAATCTTTCATCCTTTTTAGTTACTTCTGCTATTAATAACAGAATTGTATTTGTTCCAATATCAATTGATGCAATTCTCATTTTTTAGAAACTGTTAAACACTCCCAACTATTATCAACTGTTTGCGAATCGATAATTAAATTACAATTATTGATTGCTTCTTTAATAAACGAATGCTCATTTTCTAAAAATCCTGACAGAATTATTTTACCATTAGAATTTAAAAGTGTCGAAAGAGTTGGAAGTAGTTCTATAATAGTTATTCTAAAAATATTGCATAAAATAAGATCATAATTATTATTATGCACAAGCGAATTCAGATCACCTTTATGAACTAAAATATTATTTGAACAATCATTTTTCTCTACGTTCTCTTTTGCATTAACATATGACCATTCATCAATATCCAATGCAATAATCGATTTAAAGCCCAATTTTGAAGCGGCAATTGCTAATATTCCAGTTCCTGTTCCAACATCGAGTACATTTCCAATTTTAAGTTTTGTTGATTCGAGATGCGTTAACATAAGTCGAGTTGTTTCGTGATAACCAGTTCCAAATGACATTTTAGGATCGATTGTAATTACGATTTCATTTTTGGAATCTACATTATGCCAAGATGGAGTAATAATAAAATTCTTTCCGACTTTCATAGGCTGAATAGATTTCTCCCAATTCTCATTCCAATTTACAGTGGCGAGTTCTTTTATTTCGTGCAATTGAACAAGATCAGAATAGTCGCTTAATGTTTTTGTTAATTCATTTATTTTGTTTTCATTCCAATCATTTTTATTTACGTAACAAAAAAGAAAATCAGCTTCTTCTTTTATTCCTAAAAAATTAAAATCATACAACTCTGCAGAAATTGTTTCTCTGAGTGTCTCATCGGGAGGAGAAAAAATAGTTATTTCAAGATAAGTATCAGTCAAAAAATTATTTAAATGTGAGGTGGTGGATTAAATATAATATTTAATATTAGTTTTCCAACTACATCAAGACTTTCTTTACTGCATTTATCTGGAGTATCTTCAGTTGTATGCCAATAAGGATAATCGAAGTCTATTAAATCAATTGTTGGAATTCCATATTCATTTAAAACAATATGATCATCGTAAATTTCATATTTCGGTTCCGGATTAAACTGACTTAGTTTAAGTTGTTCGGCTCTTCGCCAAACTTCTTTGGATAAACCTGGAGCAAACTTCATTGAATTTATTTCAGTATTAATTTGTAAATCTTTATCTCCAACCATATCAAGTAGGATTGCATATTGAGGATGATATGAAGCAGGTTTATTTTTTGCAAAATGTTTTGCTCCTAAAGAATAATATTCCAAATCTTGTTTAATCCCGTAATCTTCTCCATCAACAAATAGAATATCAATTCCAATTGGGGGTGGATTATATTTTAAAATTCTGGCAATTTCCAACAAAACTGCAACTCCACTAGCTCCATCATTTGCACCAATTAAAGGATCTGATCTTTTAGAAATAATTTTATCATTTTCACTTCTTGGTCTTGTATCCCAATGTGCAAGAAGTAAAATTCTATTTTTTAATTCAGGACGAAAAGAAGCAAAAATATTTGTTAAATAAAGATTTTCATTATAACCTACTTGTTGAAATTGAAAAAGCTGAGTTTTTGTTGATTGTTTTAATTCATTATGAAGATAAGTTAAACATCTTTGATGGCCGACAGAATTGGGATTTCGTGGACCAAATGATGTCTGTTTTAATAAATAATTCCAAGCTGAATCTTTATTAAAAAGTAAATGCATAGTATCTGAACTGCTGATATTTTTATTTGGCGTGCTTAATTTATTTTGATTATCACATGAAATAAGAAAAAAAATAAATATTGAAACAATAAATAAATTACGCATTATAAAGAATCTGAAATCGATGAGAGTATTTCGCAGATTTTATCCTGAGCGTTACGATATTCTTTAGCAGATCCGATAAAATTTTGCATCATAATTGAGAAAGCAAGTAAATCATTATTTGATGTCGTAACATATCCCGATAGCGTGCTAACTCCACCAATACTTCCGGTTTTGGCATGAACATTTTTAAACGCATTTCCATTTTTCATCCGATTTGAAAGGGTTCCATCAACTCCACCAATTGGAAGGGATTTATAAAAAAGTTGAAAATTATTTTTATCATTATACATTGCGCGAAGTAATTTTATGTACATCTCTGCAGTTACAAGATTATAATGCGACATACCGGAACCGTCAACCATCAAAAATTTCGAAGTATCAATTCCTATTTTATTAAGAAAATTATAAACATTATTAATTCCAGATTTAGTTGTACCAATATTTTTATTTAATTCTTTGCCAAGTAATTTTAATAAATTTTCACCTGTAAGATTATCGCTGACTTTATTAAAATTAACTAAAACGGAATCAATTGATTGAAAATGAACGTATTTTAATTTAGCGGTATTTGGGATTGTGCTTATAATTGGCTTTCCTTTAATTGTGATTCCTTGTCGCAATAGTTCTTCATATAATAATGTTACAAAATATTTTTCCGGATGAAGTACTGTTAATTTAGTTGTATCGGGAGAAGAATTTAATTTCATATTTCCCTTGACAACAATATCGTTACTTCTCTCATAAAATTTTCTTGTCACATTAAGATTATTTGGACTCTCTGAATTAGAAGTTATGCCATCATTAATAATATTTACAAATGAAGTTTGTGGAAGAGTCTGAATATTTAATTTACCACCAATTATATTGGAAGGAGTTGTAATTATTTTTATGCAATTATTATTTATTGTGAGTGGAGAATTATATGCTGCATACTCAAAAGGTTCATCGTCCCACATCCAACCTTCTCCCCATTGAGTAGAATCAAAAATAGAAATATCACCAACCACATTTCCATTTATTTGCTTAAGTCCATTAGATTTAAGTTGCGAAACAGATTTTGCAATATCTTCCGAGGTAAATAATGGATTGCCACTTCCTTTTATAAATAGTGATGAAGTTAACGAATCAAAATAAAATTCTGTACGGAATTGAAATGTGTCCTTTAAAACAGAAAGCGCAGCAGCACTTGTAATTAATTTTAAATTAGAAGCCGGTCGGAGTAATAACTTTTCATTTTTGGAATATAAAACACGATTATTTTTAAGTGATACTACTTTAATGCCAACTTGTGAAGCATCGAAAATAGAGTCTCTTAATATTAAATCGATTTTATCTTTGAAATTAGTAGTTGTTAATTGAGGAGAAGTAATTCCACATCCAGTAATAAGGAAAATTATTACAACCGAAAATATATATTTTAATTTGATAAACATTGATGTAATCTAAATAAAAAGAGTAGATGCTTCAAGAATTCGATTAACTTATTCATCTTAAAATCTTTTTGTATATTTGGAGCATGAACAAACAAATTACAATACTTGGAATTGAATCATCTTGCGATGAGACATCAGCTGCTATTATGCAAGATGGAAAAATTATTTCTAATATTGTATCTTCACAACAATTTCACTTCAAATATGGTGGTGTTGTTCCTGAGCTAGCATCGCGAGCTCACCAAAAATATATAATCCCGGTGGTTAACCAAGCATTGGAAATTGCAAAAATTAGTGCAACTGATTTAGATGCAGTAGCATTTACAAATGGACCGGGTTTAATGGGTTCACTTTTGGTTGGAGTTAATTTTTCTAAATTTTATGCATTCGGTTTGCAAATTCCTTATATCGCAGTTAATCATATTGAAGCACATATTTATTCTACTTTTCTGGAAGACGAAAAACCTAATTTTCCATTTTTAGCTTTAATTATTTCTGGTGGTCACACCCAATTAATTATAGTTAATTCAGATTTTAAATATGAAATTATTGGTGAAACAAAAGATGATGCAGTTGGTGAAGCATTTGATAAAGTTGCTAAGTTATTAAATTTAACATATCCAGGTGGTCCGATAATTGATAAGTTAGCAGTCTCGGGTGATAATAAATCAATTTCTTTTCCAACTGCTTTTCCGCAAGAAGGAAATTTCAACTTTAGTTTTAGTGGAATAAAAACATCCGTGCTCTATTATTTAAAGGAAAATTATCCAGATTATAAAAATGGGTTGCCGCAAGAAACCGTTAATAATATTTGTGCAAGCTTTCAAAAAACTGTAGTGGATTCAATTGTAAAAAAAACAATGTCCGCTGCAAAAAAATATGATATTACAGATATTGCAATTGCAGGTGGTGTTTCAGCAAATTCAGAATTAAGAAATCGGTTTTATACAATTGGTAAAGAAAATGAAAAAAATATTTTTATTCCAAAAATGGCTTACTGCACCGATAATGGCGCTATGATTGCAAATGTTGGATATCGAAAATATTTATCCGGATTTAAATCTTCACTGACAGTTTCAGCTGTCCCCGATTTAATATTAGCATGAGTTTATTCCTGAAAAAGAGATCGTTTATTAAAATTCTAATTGTCGGAGAATTAATTTTATTTTTTTCAATTTTCATTTACTTACTACTTTTCTCACCAAACTATTTAAATAAAAAATCGAAATATGTAGTTATAAATAAAAATGAAACTTTTCAAAATGTAATTACAAGATTCACTGATGAGGGAATTATCAGTAAGCCATTATTTTTTAAAGTAGCAGGGATATTATTTGGTTATCATAATGAAATTAAAATGGGAAGATATTTAATTCATGATGGCGAAAGTAATTACAAAATTCTTGAGAGAATTATTGACGTTAAAGGATCCGAAACTCCGTCAATTACAATTTTAGAAGGATTGCGACTTCGCGAAATAGCTGGTTATTTAAAATTGCGTGCCGGGATTGATTCAACTAGATTTATGGAATTAAGTAGAAATTATTCTTATTTAAACCTTCCCACTAAATCAATAAATTCATTAGAAGGATTTTTAATGCCGGATACTTATGAAATACTTTGGCAAACAGATGAAGAAGAAATTATAAAAAGAATGGTTCGAGAGTTTGAAAGATTTTATCATGATAGTTTAAAACAGCGAGCTGTACAATTGCGAATGTCATTAAAAGATGTAATTTCTTTGGCTTCAATTATTGAAGGAGAAACAAAATTAAAAAGTGAGCGATCAATTGTGAGTGGTGTTTATCATAATCGGTTGAGAATAAGAATGGCACTTCAAGCCGATCCAACTATTCAATATATTATTTCAAATGGGCCAAGAAGATTAAAGTACAGCGATCTTAAAATAAATTCACCCTACAACACTTATATTTATACTGGCCTTCCACCAGGACCAATTAATAACCCTGGAAGAGCCTCAATTATAGCTGCATTATATCCTGCAAAGCATAAATATTTTTATTTTGTAGCCAATGGATTGGGTGGGCATAATTTTTCAACAACATTTGATATGCATAATGAAAATGTTGCAAAGTTCAGAAAAATAAGAGCGGATAGCTTGCGTAAAAAGATTTTATAGATTTGAGAGTAACGAATAATTCTATATATTTGCATATTATTTTTTTAAGGAATAACCATGAAAACAGGAATACATCCATCTTATAAACCAGCAAAAGTCATTTGTGTTTGCGGAACTATTTTTGAAACCAGAAGTACTGTCGGAGATATACATGTTGACATCTGCTCACAATGCCATCCATATTACACAGGGAAACAAAAGCTTATTGATAGTGCTGGAAGAGTTGAGCGTTTTAATAAAAAATACGTAAAGAAATAAGCTAGATTATTTTAACTAAAATTAATTAAACGGAATGTTAGAATAAAACATTCCGTTTTTTATTCAATGGAAACCCAAAAAAATTTTTCAACTGATTTGTTTAGTGGAGTGAGGGGATCAGCTGTTAAAATTTTAAATCGTGTAGAACGAACAGATTCCTACCTTGATAAATTATTGCATTTCGAACTTCACAGCCAACAATTTAATGATCTAGATAAAAATTTACTTTATGAAATTGTTCATGGTGTACTTCGGTGGCAAATAAAAATTGATTGGGTGTTAACAGGTTTCTTTCACAGCAATTTTTCAAAAGCTGAAATCCCAATCAAAAACACTTTACGTACAGCTTTATACCAAATACTATATCTGCAAAAAATTCCTCATCATGCTTCTGTAAATGAAGCTGTCGAACTTATAAAACGCTTGCGTGGAGAAAAAGCTGCAAATCTTGTAAATGCAGTTTTAAGAAATATAATTCGAAACGTAAACGATATTCATTTTCCTAAAAAAGAAGAAGACCAAGTACAATATCTTTCTGTTTTGTATTCGCATCCATTGTGGATTGTTAAAAGATGGCTCGATAGATTTGGTTTTGATGAAACCGAAAAATTGTTAATTGCGAATAATAAAATACCTCAGTTGTCGCTCAGAATAAATCCACTTAAAATGAAGGTTGCTGAATTCTGTGAATTTCTTAAATCAAAAAATATTACTTTTACTCAATCGGAATACTTGCCTTCTTTTTTTAAAACAACATCGTTTGCAGATATTGCTGATTCAGAACTTTTTAAACAAGGATTTATTACTGTACAAGATGAAAGTGCAGGACTTGCGTGCCAACTAATTTCTGCAAAACCGGGCGAAACAATTATTGATCTTTGTGCTGCACCTGGTGGAAAATCTACATTCATGGCGGAAATGATGAATAATAGTGGAAAAATAATTGCACTTGAAAAATATAGTCAACGAATAAATTTAATAAAGTCATCTTCAGAAAGATTGCATTTATCTATTATTGAACCAATCGCAGGTGATGGTTGTGAATTTGAACATGAACCAGTTGACAAAGTTTTAGTTGATGCTCCTTGTTCCGGTTTAGGAGTAATTACAAAAAAACCTGACATCAAATTAAAAAGGGATGTTGTTGATTTAGAAAAATTATCAAAACTTCAATTTGCACTTCTTACTAATGCTGCAAAATTGGTAAAAAAAGATGGAATAATTGTTTATAGCACCTGTACTATTGAGCCCGAAGAAAATTATTTATTAGTTCAAAAATTTCTTGCTGAAAATACAAATTTCGATATTGAATCTGCAGTCGGTTTTTGTAATCCAAAAATTATAAATAATTTAGGAATCGTAGAAACATTTCCACATATACACGATATGGATGGTTCGTTTGCAGTAAGATTAAAGAAAATTTCATGAAGGCATTAATTAAAGAAAGACCAACTGAGAATAAAGAGTGGCAAAAAGGATTTCAATTTATAAATACTCCGTCACCGGAAATAAAATCTAAGAATGATGTTTTAATAAAAGTTTATGCCGGAGCTATTTGCGGAACTGACGTTGGTATTTACAATTGCAAAGATTCTTTACGACATGAAATGAGTAAAGCGAAGTTGAAGAGAATAATTGTTGGACATGAATTTTCGGGTTGGATTGTTGATGCAGGAACTTCTGCAAGAAAAATTTTAATACAAAAACTATTTGAGCGAGCAAAAAAAAGTAAACCAACAAAAAAACTTTTAGCTGGATATCATCCTTCAACTTTATACAGAAAAGAAGATTTTAATAAAATAATTTCTAATTTTAATGTAACTGCGGAAATGCATGTTACTTGCGGTAAATGTTATCAGTGCATGCAAAATGAAAAACATGTTTGTCAAAAAACAAAAATTAAAGGTGTGCACGAAGATGGAGCTTTTGCAGAATTTATAGTTGTGCCTGTTGAAAATATTTTGCTTTATCATAAAAATGAATTGCAGCTTGATATGATTGCATTTATGGATGCTTTGGGAAATGCAACTCATACAGTATTTTCTGTTCCTGTTAAAAATTCAAATGTTTTAATTCTTGGTTGTGGCGTGCAAGGAATTATGGCTACTGCAATTGCAAAATATGCCGGTGCAAAAAATATATTTGTAACTGATGTTTCTCATGAAGGATTTTCTCATGAGAATTTAATTTCAAAACGATTTCAGTTGGCAGAATATTTTGGTGCAACCAAATGTTTTGATTTAGCAATTGATAGCGAACGAGAAAAGTTTTCAAAAACAATTAAAACAAAAACAAACCGAACGGGAGTTGATGTTGCACTTGATATGTCCGGTAATTACAATGCATATAATAATGCTTTTCAGCAATTAAGAATGGGTGGCACATTTAGTTTGCTTGGATTACCTTCAGGAAATATGTCTGTAAATTTTGCAAAGGATATAATTTTTAAAGGAATCACAGTTAAAGGAATAATTGGCAGAAAAGTTTTTGAAACTTGGGATCAAATGGAACGCATTTTACGAAAAGGATTGGCCAAAAAATTTCTTAACTCCGGATTTATTTCTCATCAATATCCACTTTCTGATTATGAAAAAGCATTCAGTGCAATTGCAAGTGGTGAAGCAATGAAAGTACTGTTAAAACCTTGAAATTAAATTTTAAAAAATATCCTTCTGCAGAACTAATTTTGAGAGTTTGGCTTGGTTGTGCTTTGATTTCTCATAGTGTATTCAAAATATTCAATCCACAAATTATGGAAAGATTTTGTTCAGCAGTTGAAAAACTTGGATTCCCTTTACCATATATTTTCGGATATATGGCTAAAGGTTCAGAATTTTTTGGTGGAATATTGTTGATAATTGGATTATTCACGCGAACCTCATCCGTATTTATTTTTTTAACAATGTTAGTTGCTGCATTTATGTCGCATGAAGGTGATATTTTTGGAGAAGCGGAAATGGCTTTTACATATTTAATTATTGCATTGTATTTTATTTTCAATGGTTCAGGAAAATATAGTTTAGACCGATTCATAGAAAGTAAAAATGAATTATAATAAATTATTTTCCGATGAGTTAAAGAATATCCATAATGCAAACACATTTAAATATGAAACTGCACTTGAAGGTCCGCAAGATGGAAAAGTTAGAGTCAATAAAAAAAATGTAATAATGCTTGCTGCAAATAACTATTTGGGAATGTCGAATAATCCGATTGTTCGTAAAGGAGCAATAAACGGAATTAAAAAATATGGTTATGGATTAGCGTCGGTTCGGTTTTTATGTGGCACTCAAACAATTCATCTTGAGCTTGAAAAATTAATTGCAGAGTTTATTGGGACTGAAGATGTAATTCTTTTTTCTTCTTGCTTTGCTGCAAATAATGCTTTTTTTGCTTCTCTTACGAATGAGAAAATTGGTTTCGATAATTACAGAGATGTAATTTATACTGATCAACTAAATCATGCGAGTATAATTGATGGGCTTCGATTATGCAAACAGGAAACTACAGATAAAAGAATTTATCGGCATGCTGACATGAAACATCTTCAAGAAATTCTGAAAGAAGACAAAACAAAAAATTATCGTTTTCGAATTATTGCAAGCGATGGTGTTTTCAGCATGGAAGGTGATTTAGCGCCGATTGATAAACTTGTAAAAATTGCAAAAGAAAATAGTGCACTTCTTTTTGTAGATGATTGTCATGCTTTGGGTGTTTGTGGAAAAACTGGAAGAGGCACTTCGGAACATTTTAATGTTTTTGGAAAAATTGATGTAATTAGCGGAACTTTAGGTAAAGCAATTGGTGGCGCATTGGGTGGATTTATTGGTGGATCAAAAGATTTAATTGCTTTTCTTCGACAAAAATCTCGTCCTTATACTTTTTCAAATTCAATTCCACCTGCAGTTGTTGGAGGAAGTATTGCAGCATTAAAATTACTTAAATCCAAGCCATCAATCGTTTCGAAATTACAAAAAAATACAGCTTACTTTAGAAAAAAAATTTCAGAATTAGGATTTACAATTATTCCGGGAATTCATCCTGTTGTTCCAGTAATGTTAGGTGAAGCTGAAGTTGCGCAAAAAATGAGTCAGGAATTATTAAAACATCGTGTATATGTAAAAGGATTATGGTTTCCAGTTGTGCCAAAAGGGGAAGCGCGACTTCGTGTTCAAATCTCAGCAGCTCATTCAAAAAAGAATTTAGACGATGCATTGAAATCTTTTAAAGTTGTTGGTAGAAAGTTAGGAATTATTTAATTTTCCGATGAGATATTTTTTCATCGATATTTTTCGATTTATTGCAATTTTGTTAATGATTCAGGGGCATACTTTTGATGCATTATTAAAAAACAGTGTAAGATCCGCAAGTTGGTTTCCAATTCATGATTACCTACATGGTTATGTTGCGGCAATGTTTTTATTTGGTTCCGGAATTGCATTTACTATTTCAACTTTCAAAAAATGGGATTTATACATTTCATTTTCTCCCGAAACAAAGAAAAGAATTTATAGATATATCGGATTAATATTAATTGGATATTTTTTACATTTACCCATTTTTTCATTTAGTAAAGTAGTTTTCGGTTTAACTGAAATTGAATATTTACAATTTGTGCAATCTGATGCTTTACATTGCATCGGTGTTTCATTATTATTTACACAGCTTTTAGTGTTAGTTAGTAAATCCCAAAAACTATTATTCATAGTTTCAGCTTCAATACTTTTATTTACATTAGTTGTAACTCCATATTTTTGGAATTATAAATTTGTTGAAATTTTTCCATTGTGGCTGGCTTCATATTTCTCATTTCAATTAAAATCCTGGTTTCCGCTATTTCCTTGGATTGGTTATTTATTCTCAGGAATATTTGTCGGTTATCTATTTAATAAATACAGAAAAAAAAATATTAATCAATTTTTTATTTGGTTAACAGTTATATCACTCATAATTATAATATTATCAATTTATTTTGGAAGTATAATAGAATCACTATATCCTCCACACGATATTTGGAAATCGGGAGGTATTAATTTCATAAAGCAAGCTGCAGTTCTTTCTTTAGTTCTATCATTTATATTCTTAGTTACAAACAAAATAAAAACAATTCCGAAAATAATTCTAACTACCTCACGACAATCACTTCTAATTTATGTATTACATTTATTAATTTTATATGGAAGTGTAATTTCGTCCGGATTAAAATTATTATATAATCGTTCACTTTCATTGGAAAATACATTGGCTATTTATTTAGCGATTGTAATATTAATTTATTATTTCTTACAATTATGGGAATCTGCAAAAAAAGATTATTCACCAGAAATGAAAAAAATGGGACTTATTACAATCATGGCACTAATTATAGTTTTTGTTATTAATTAATTTATATGACTAAAAATTCTTCGAGATTCGGATATATTGATTTGCTTCGCGGATGGGCTGTAATCGTTATGATTGAAACTCATGTTGTAAATGCTTTTTTATATCCTTTATATCGTGAAAATAAAATATTTTCCCTTATTAATTTCATGAACGGAATTGTAGCTCCTGCATTTCTATTTCTTGCCGGTTATTCATTTATGATAATGTTAAATAAAAAAAGAGAACAAATATATTTATGGTCTCCAGTATTTCGAAAAACTTTTATTAAGTTAATCGGAATATTGTTTGTTGCCTATTTGTTGCGAATTCCTTATTTCTCATTTGAAAGAATTATAAATGGAGTAGATGACAAACTATTATCCAACTTTCTAAAAGTAGATATTCTACATTGTATATCAACTACGATGATGTTAATGCTGTTCATTGCAAGTATAATTAAAAATCAAAAAATATTTATTCGGATAATATTAGGATTACTAATTGCTTTTCTTTCATTAACTGGATTTATGTGGTCAACAAATATGCAAAATTATCTTCCATTGGGAATTGCAAATTATTTAAATTCATCGCAGGGGTCTTTATTTCCATTATTTCCCTGGTCATCTTTTATTTTTATTGGCGCGCTTGCAAGCAATGTGTGGTTAGAATTCAGAGAAAAGAAAAAAGAAGATAAATATTTTAAAATTCTCATCTCGTCTGGTTTAATAATGGCAATATGCGGATTGATTTATCAATATCTTTCACAAAATGAAAACGATACACTGTTTTGGAGAATATCCCCAATGTTTTTTATAACACGCATTGGAGTTGTATTTATTTTACTTTCACTATTCTGGTATTGGCAAAAAATATTTGGTGATAAAAAATCCGCAGTACTTATTTCCGGCAACGAATCATTACTCTTATATACTTTACATTTGCTTGTTATTTATGGAATGTTCTTTGATGAAGAAAGTTTATCTTTCATAATTAACAAAACATTGCTCCCAAATGAAGTCATGATATTTTCAATTATTTTAATATTGGTAATGATTGTAACTGCAATATTATGGAGTAAAATAAAAAATAGAAGTTCCCGTTTATCAGCAATTATTAAAGGTGGAATTGTATTAGTATCTTTGTTGTACTTCTTTACAAATTAAATGGATAATATTTTATTTATAGCAATCGTTTTACTTCTGGTTTTGTGCGTATTGATTTTTGTTAAACTAAATAAACCAAAAACTGAAAGTGATGGACAAGCATTAATTCAACAACAGTTAATTTCTATTCAATCCTCACTTAACCAACAACTTCAATCTAATTCAGAATCAATTACGCAGAGTATAAAAAATACACAGGATCAACAGCAACAATTTATTCAAACGGTTAATAAATTAGTAAACGAATCCTCGAATCAAATTGTAAATATTGTTTCGAAACAAAATCAAACTCTTGATACAAGATTGAATGCAGTAAATTTTAGTATGAAAGATCTACAACAATCTCAAGGTAGAATGGAGCAAGCCGGAGAAGAGGTTCGGAAATTAGCACAGGACTTTGTAAAGTTTGAAGAGCTTTTGAAAGCACCAAAACTTCGCGGTGGTTTAGGTGAAACTATGTTGGAGGAAATACTTCGTCAGGTTATTCCGAAAAGTTTTTATGATACACAATATAAATTTAAAAATGGAACGATCGTTGATGCAGTCATAAAACTTTCTCACGGAATTTTACCTATTGATGCTAAGTTTCCGCGAGAGAATTTTCAGAAATATTATGTAACACAAGATGAAACTCAAAGGAATCAATTCTATAAATTATTTATAAATGATGTTAAAAAACATATTAATGATATTTCTGATAAATATATTCTACCGAGTGAAGGAACACTCGATTTTGCATTAATGTATATTCCTGCAGAAAATATTTATTACGAAACAATTATCAAATGGGATAGTGCTTCAAACGATGAAACATTACTTGAATATTCTCGTAAGAAAAAAGTTGTACCAGTTTCGCCAAATACTTTTTATTCCCATTTACAAATTATTGCAATTGGATTTAAAGGAATGGAAGTTGAATCTAATGCTAAAATAATTTTACAAACGCTTGACCAATTGAAAGGTGATTTAAATAGATTTATTGATGATTACAATGTAATTGGCAGGCATTTACAAAATGCTAAAAATAAATACGACGAAGCAGCACGGGAAATTGATAAATTTAAATCGACACTCGATAAGCCAACTCAACAATCATTATTACCAGAATAAAATTTGACGAACGATATCGGCATAAAAATTATTCCTGCATACGAACTTCTTGCAGCTTATAAATGTGGCATGTTTCCTATGGCAAATGAAAAAACTGGAAAAATTAATTGGTATGAACCTGAGAAAAGGGCAATATTACCATTATACGGATTACGGATATCTCGAAACTTGAATCGCAAAATTAAACACAAAACTTATTCTGTGACTTTTGATAAATCTTTCAGAGAAGTAATTACAAATTGTTCTAAAAGAACAACTACCTGGATTTCTGACGAAATAATTGAAAGTTATCAAAATTTATTTTCTCTTGGTTATGTGCATAGTGTCGAAACGTGGAAGAGAAAAAAACTTGTTGGTGGTTTGTATGGTGTTTCAATTGGAGGAGCGTTTTTTGGTGAATCAATGTTTAGTGTAGAAGTTGATGCTTCAAAAGTTGCTCTCGTAAAATTAGTTGAGCATCTGAACAAAAAAAATTTTATTCTAGTCGACTGTCAATTTATGACTTCTCACCTTAAATCTCTTGGTGCAATCGATATACCAAAAACAGAATATTTAACATTACTTTCAAGAGCAATAAATTTATCAACTAATTTTAATTAATAATGAATACTCAAATAATTACCGAAACAAATTTTATAGATTTAAAATTAAGAAATCGTGGAAAAGTCCGAGATATTTATGAATTTGACAAACACTTATTAATCGTCGCAACAGACAGGATTTCAGCGTTCGATGTAATAATGAATGAAGGAATACCATTTAAAGGAAAAGTATTAAATCAAATTTCACTTTATTGGTTTCAGTTAGTAAATAATATTGTAAAAAATCATATTGTTGCAACTGATGTTAACGACTTTCCAAAAGTTTGTCATCAATATAGAAATGAATTACAAGGAAGAAGTGTTTTGGTTAAAAAAGCAAAACCATTTCCGGTAGAATGTATTGTTCGAGGATATCTTTCTGGTTCAGGTTGGAATGAATATCAAAAAAATAAATCAGTTTGTTCAATTCCTTTAAAAGATGGATTGCAAGAATCTTCAAAATTATCCGAAACGCTTTTTACACCTTCAACAAAAGCTGATATTGGTGCACACGACGAAAATATTTCCTTTGAGACAATGGTAAACTTAGTTGGAATTTCAAATGCTGAAGCATTAAAAAAACTTTCAATATCAGTTTATGAAAAAGCTGCAAACGAAGCAGTATTAAAAGGAATTATTATTGCCGATACAAAAATGGAATTCGGCGAACTAAATGGAGAAATAATTATTATTGATGAATTATTAACTCCCGACTCTTCACGATTTTGGCCAAAGGATAACTATATTGTTGGGCAATCTCAAAACAGCTACGATAAACAATTCGTTCGTGATTATTTACTTTCAATTAAATTTAATAAACAACCTCCGCCACCGGAATTGCCTGCACATATAATTGAGAAAACTTCTAATTTATATTGTGAAGCTTTAAAAAAATTAACAGGCAAAGATGTGGAATAAAATAAAATGAAAAACTTAACTCAAGAAAATGTATTAGAAGCATTGCGTGTTGTAAAAGATCCTGATCTTTTCAAAGATATTGTCTCGCTTAAATTTGTAAAAAATATTTCTATTAATGGAAATGATTTGTCACTCGATATTGAGTTAACTACTCCGGCTTGTCCTGTTCGGGAAGAATTAAAAGCTGAATCTGAAAAAGCAATCCGAACAAATATCAATGTTGAAAAAGTTGAAATTAATATGACATCGAATGTTACATCTCGACAATTTGCAACTCGCCCACAAATTTTAACTGGTGTTAGAAATACAATTGCTGTTGCAAGTGGAAAGGGAGGAGTTGGCAAATCAACTGTTGCAGTTAATCTCGCAATTGCTTTAAAAAAAGAGGGAGCTTCGGTTGGAATTGTTGATTGTGATATTTATGGACCGAGCATTCCGCTAATGTTTGATATTAAAGATAAACCACACATGCATAATCAAAAATTAGTTCCTTTAGAAAAATATGGAATTAAAGTTATGTCGATCGGTTTTTTGGTTGATCCAATGCAAGCAGTAATTTGGAGAGGGCCGATGGCGAGTGGAGCTGTAAAACAATTTCTTACCGATGTCGATTGGGGCGAACTTGATTATTTAATTTTTGATTTTCCTCCTGGAACTGGAGATATTCAACTTACAATCGTTCAACAAATTCCTTTAACCGGTGCAGTAATTGTTACAACACCGCAGGAAATTTCTTTAGCTGATGCAAGAAAAGGTTTAATGATGTTTAATAAAGTCAATGTTCCAATTCTCGGAATAATTGAAAATATGAGTTACTACACTTGTTCACATTGCGGTGAACGGGAAAATATTTTTGATTTTGGTGGTGGTAAACGAGCTGCGACAGAAATGAATGTTCCATTTTTAGGAGAAATTCCGATTGACACAAAGTTACGAATTGGTTCTGATAAAGGACTTCCTTTAGTTGAAGCTGAACCAAATTCTCGGCAATCACTAATTATTTCACAAATTGCAAAAAATCTTGCAGCGCAAGTAAGTATTAAAAATGCAGAATCATTAAATGCTTCAACAATTTCAATTTCCTTGGATTCTATAAAATCCAATTAAAAGGTGAGTAGTCCAGTTGAAATAAAAATTCATACTGCTTTGCAAAAAGTCAGACCATATCTACAAGTTGATAATGGAGATATTGAATTTGTTTCAATTGATGAGTTTGGAATTGTGCGAGTGCGGTTTTCTGGTTCTTGTTTAACTTGTCCACTTTCAAGCATGACACTTCGCGCAGGAGTTGAACGGGCGTTAATGTTAGAATGTGAAGAAGTTAAAAGAGTTGAAGCAGTTGTAAATTAATTTTTAAACTGAACTTCAGTTAGCTTTCTATCTTTTAATTGTAAAATTTTTCCGCCTGCTTTTTTCATAAGATCGTAATTATGTGTTGCCATAAAAATTGCAGTTCCTTTTTTATTAATTTCTTTCAACAAATTTAAAATATCTAAAGAAGTTTGCGGATCTAAATTCCCGGTTGGTTCATCGGCAAGTAAAATAAATGGTTCATTAACAATTGCGCGGGCAATTGCAATTCTCTGTTGTTCACCTCCCGATAATTGTTGTGGATAAAAATTTCTTTTGTGGCTAAGTCCAACTGCAGAAAGTGCTTCCATAACTTTATGCTGAATTTCATTATTTTTTACATTTGTGACATAAAGTGCAAACGCAATATTTTCATAAGCAGTTTTATCTTCCAATAATTTATAATCCTGAAAAACAATTCCAAGTTTTCTTCTGAGATATGGAATCATTTTTTGTGTTATTTGTGAAGATGTGTAATTTGTTACAGTTACAGTTCCACTCGAAGGAAATAATTCAAAGTAAAGTAATTGGAAAAGTGTAGTTTTTCCACTTCCGGTTGAACCAACAAGCGAGATAAATTCGTGTGGCTTTAATAAAAAATTTATTTTATCTAAAATTAAATTACCATCGCGAACGACTGAAACGTTTGATAATGAAATCATTTTGAATTTCTATTTTGTGCAATTGTTGCTGCAAGTTGAATTGCCGAAATCATACTTTGAAAATTGGCAATCCCTTTTCCAGCAATATTATATGCCGTGCCGTGATCTGGAGAAGTTCGTATTATTTTCATTCCTGCTGAAAAGTTGACACCATTTTCAAATTCAGTCATTTTAAATGGAATCAAACCTTGATCGTGGTACATTGCAAGAATTCCATCGTAATTTTCTTTTTTATAAGTTGCAAAAAAACCATCTGCGCTAAATGGACCTGAAATATTTATCCCTTTTTGTTTAAGTAATTCGATCGAAGGTGTAATTATTTTCTTTTCTTCCATCCCAATTGCGCCGTTTTCTCCGGAATGTGGATTCAATCCTAATACTGCAATTTTTGGATTCGTAATTCCGTAATCCTCTTGAAGCGACTTTGCGAAAGTTTCTGACTTTTCTAAAATTCTTTGTTGTGTAATTAGTGAACTAATTTCTGAAATAGGGGAATGAACAGTTACTAAACCGACTCTCATATTTGGCGATGAAAGTATCATAATTACTTTTTCGGAGCGACTCAACATTGCAATCATTTCAGTTTGCCCCGGAAAATTGTAACCTGCATAATGAAGTGATTCTTTTGAAGTTGGTGATGTTATAAATCCATCAGTTTGTTTTGCTAAAGTTAATTTTACAGCTTCCTCAATTGATTTTCCAGCGCAAACGCCTGCATCTGGTGAAGGTCTACCAATTTGAAGTTGCTTTACATTCCCATCATAAATATTTATACAGGGAAGTCCATTGCAATTTAATCCTTCTTCAGTTTTCGAGATAGAAATAATTTTTTTAGAAATTTTAAATATTTTAGAATAATGTGAAAATAATTCTACTGAACCAATCAAGATTGGAGAACATATTTTTTTAACTTCAGGTGAGATAATTGCTTTTAATGCAACTTCGGGACCAATTCCATTGAAGTCCCCGATTGTAATTCCAAGAATAGGTTTCATTAAATTTATTTTTTATTTCTAAAGTACTCTGTTAATAAACGGACACCAACACCACTTCCACCTTTTGGATTATAAAATCCACGTTCTTCCAAAATTGCAGTACCTGCAATATCGAGATGAACCCAATTATATTTTCCAATAAATTTCTTTAAAAATAAACCGGCAGTAATAGCACCACCCCATCTACCGCCAACATTTTTAACGTCAGCAACATCACTTTTAATTTGCGATTCGTATTCTTCAAATAATGGAAGTTGCCAAACTCTTTCATAAGTTTCATTTCCAGAAGCAGAAAGTTCTTTCATAGTATTTTCATCATTCCCCATCATTCCGGTAGCAACGTGCCCCAATGCAACAACAACAGCGCCGGTTAAAGTTGCTAAATCAATTACAATATTCGGTTTATACTGCGAAGCAAACGATAACGCATCAGCAAGGATTAATCTTCCCTCAGCATCGGTATTATCAACTTCAGAAGTTTTTTTATTATGATGTCGAATAATATCTCCAGGTTTTACAGAATTCCCTCCGGGCATATTTTCTACCATCGGCATTAATCCAATGATATGATTTTTTAATTTTAATGATGAAACAGATTTGAAAGTTCCGATTACAGCCGCAGCTCCACTCATATCCATTTTCATTTCGGACATTCCTGCTGAAGGCTTAATTGAAATTCCACCAGAATCAAAAGTTACGCCTTTTCCCACTAAAACTGAAGTTCCTTTATTTTTATACTCTTTTCCATATTCGAATATTACAAAATAAGGAGGCTGAGAACTTCCTTTACTTACAGCTATTAATCCACCCATTCCAAGTTTTTCAATTTGATCCTTCTTATAAACTGTTGCATAAAATCCATTAATTTTAGCAGTTTCTTGTGCAGCCTTCGCAAGTGTTTCAGGATAAATTTCATTTCCAGGTGCGTTCGCTAAATCTCTTGCGTAATTTGCTGCACTAGAAATTTTTCTACCGATTTGACTTCCTTCTAAAATATCTTTTGTTACTTTTAAATTGACTTTAAAAATAAGTTCATTTATTGCAGCCTTCTTTTTTGAAGTTATATATTTGTTATATGAATATGTTCCGAGCATAACTCCTTCAGTAATAGCTTGTGCAATTTTCTGATGAGATAATTTTGATTTCATAACATTCAATAAAGAAGTTGGCAGAACAAAGCAGAGTTTCACAGATTTTTCGCTTTGAGCTGTTCTCGCGGCTGATGATGAAGCTCTTCTTAAAATTTCGGAAGTAATATTTTTAACTTCACCTATTCCAACAATTAAAACTTTATCACATTTTAATTCTCCCGAAGTGTGCAAAGTTAAAATATCTTTTGAAGTAGCAGGAAGTTGTTTTGACTTTATTAAAGTATATATTTTATTTTTGAGTAAAACTGGTAATGTATTAAAGTGATCTACATTTTTAGTATCATCTTTAATTGAAAAAACAACAATAACATTTGCTTTAATATTTTTTACATCTGCGGAAGCTTGAGTTAGTTTCATTTTATTCCTCTTAAATTGAATTGTATAATTCTTCTGTTTTGCTTTTTAGTTCGTTTAAAACAGTTTCCAACGAATTAGCTTTATATCTGGCGCCAGCTGCATTTAAATGACCGCCACCACCAAAATGTTGAGCAAGTTTATTTGCCGGGAAGTCTCCTTTAGATCGAAAACTCATTTTAAAATTATCATTGAGTTGAACAATCATTAGAGAGACATCAACTCCCTTAATTGTAAATCCTAAATTTACAACATTATCTAAATCTTCTGTTGATGTTTTTGTTTCCTCAAAATCATTTTTGGTAATCGTAATTACTGAAGTTTTTTGATTATGCCAAAGTTGTATCGATTGTAATGCTTTACCTAATAAATGTAATCTTTGAATTGAGCCAGTTTCGTAAATATGTTCATAAATCAAAGATGGATTTGCACCAGCGTCAACTAATTTAGCAATTATTTCGTGAACCATTCCTGTTGTTCGTGTGAATCTAAATGAACCTGTATCAGTCATTATCGCTGCATAAAGTGATTCAGCAATTGGGAGTGTTAATTTAAAATTTGGAAATTTTGATATTAAATTATAAATCAAAATTCCTGTTGCGGGTAATGTTGTATCGATATGTTGATGATGGAATAAGTCATCTGGATTTAAGTGGTGATCAATACAAATTATTGTTGCGTTCGATTTCAGTATAAAATTTGCAACTGATTCAAACTGTTTTCTTTGACTGGTATCAACTATTATTACCAAATCACAATCGAATTCAGTCAGTTTGGAATTGAAATAAGAATATGTTCCCTCTGAAAAATGGTTAATCAAAAATTGTAAATTTGCCGGATGATTTCCCGGATTGATTATTTTTACATCTTTTCCTAATTGTTGAAGTGCCGAGCAGAGTGCAACTTCACTTCCAATTGCATCGGCATCTGGAGAAATGTGTGACGAGATTACTATTTTCTTTGCAGCAATTATTAAATCCAGAATTGAATTTGAATTATTCATCAGATTATCAGGATAATTTCGAAAGGAAGGGGAATAATTTTATCAACCAACTTGCAATTATAGTTAATTTATTTGTCATAATTAAAATCCCAACAGCAATTAAAAGTATTCCACCGATAACTTCAATTAGATGAAAATATTTTTTTACTTTATTAAAAAAATTGAAAAATAAATTTATACTGATTGCAGTTATGATAAATGGAATTCCTAATCCGAGTGAATAAAAACTAAGTAGAAGTATTCCCTGATTTACAGATTCCTGTTGACTTGCGACTGCTAAAATAGTTGCTAAAATTGGACCGATACAAGGAGTCCAACCAAAAGCGAAAGCCAGTCCAACTAAAAAGGAACCAAATAAACCAAAAGATTTATTCTGCATATGAAATCGTTTTTCGTAATTCAATGCTGAAATACGAAAAAGTCCTGTCATATGAATTCCAAAAATTATTATTAAAGCGCCACCTACTAAAGAGAGAATTGATTTTTGTTCAAGTAGAAAATTACCAAAAGTTGTAGCGCCTGCTCCCATCAAAACAAAAACAAGTGAGAAGCCGAGTACAAATAAAATTGAATTCATCAACATTTTTTTTAAACCGGAGGAAGAATGTTCTTTCATTTCATCTAATGAAACTCCGGAAATAAATGAAATATATCCTGGAACAATTGGTAATACACAGGGTGAGATAAATGACAGCAATCCGAAAATAAATGCTGTGAAAAAAGTTATTTCATTGGTCATAATGAGTTCAATATAAGTTTGTTTTGAAAATATTTCAATTAAAAGAATTACTCTTATCGAAAATAAATTAATAATTTTACAGTATATTTGTGTCAAAATGAGAGAACAAAATGGGTTTTAGTTGTGGAATTGTAGGACTTCCGAATGTCGGCAAATCAACATTATTTAATGCAATTACTGCAGCAAAAGTTGAAGCTGCAAATTATCCTTTCTGTACAATCGATCCGAATGTCGGTGTCGTTGCCGTTCCGGATGAAAGAATTAATCAACTTGTTTCAATTTATAATCCACCAAAAATAATTGCTTCAACAATTGAATTCGTTGACATTGCCGGACTTGTAAAAGGTGCGAGTAAAGGTGAAGGACTTGGAAATCAATTTCTTTCAACAATTCGGAATGTAGATGCAATCGTCCACGTAGTGAGATGTTTTGATGATGAAAATGTAATTCACGTTGATGGAAGTGTAGATCCAAAAAGGGATATTGAAATAATTGAAACGGAATTAATTTTAAAAGATCTCGATACAGTTGAAAAAAAATTATCTGAAGCTGAAAGAAAAATAAAAAGTGGAGATAAAAAGGGAATCATCGAATCTGAATTCATTAAAAAATTAAAACTTCATCTCGAAGGAGGAAGGCTCGCAAGTTATTTAACTTTTCACGATGAGGAATATTTAATTCTTCGGGATATGCATTTACTTACGAATAAACCAATAATGTATGTTTGCAATGTTCATGAAAAGGATTTATTAAATGAAAATAAATATGTTGTCAAAGTAAAAGAAATTGCAAAAAAGGAAAATGCAAAAGTTGTAATTATAAGCGCAGCTGTAGAAGCAGAAGTTTCGGAATTACCTGAGGAAGAAAGAAAACCATTTCTTGAAAGTTTGGGATTATTGAATTCCGGTTTAGACCAAGTAATAAAAGAAGGATATGAACTTTTAAATTTAATAACTTTTTTTACTGCCGGACCGAAAGAAGTTCATGCGTGGACAGTAAATAAAAATGCAAAAGCTCCAGTTGCTGCTGGTGCAATTCATACTGATTTTGAAAAAGGTTTTATAAGAGCTGAAATTATGAAATGTGTTGATCTATTTAAATTAAAAACTGAACAAAATGTAAAAGATGCCGGACTTCTGCATGTTGAGGGAAAAGATTATATAGTTGAAGATGGCGATGTTGTTCATTTTAGATTTAATGTGTAAATGAATTACAACGAAACAAAAGAATTATACAAACGCGTTAATGAAAAAAATATTTTAGTTCAGCATGTTTGTGAAGTTGGAGTTTATTTACCTCAAACTTCAAATATAATTAATTTTATTGAAGATGGAACAAGATCTACTTTAGTTGAACCGGATAAAAATAATATTGAAGCTATAAAAAATTATTTTGGGAAATATAATATTACAATCCATCCAGTTGCAATTTATGATTACACTGGAAAACTCGAATTAATTCATTATGCTGCGTCGACATTTGCTGCACCTCTTAAATCAAGTCCGGCTTTGGAAAATGAAAAAGAGAATTTAAAAGATAAAAAGAAAATTGAAGTTGAGTGCCGAACGTTTAATGAAATTGATGATGGTTTAATTGATTTATTAAGTATTGATACTGAAGGAAGTGAGTGGTTTGTTCTAAAATATATGTTGAGTCGACCAAAAGTAATTTCGATTGAAACACATGGAAAGTCATATTTGAATCCTTTTATAAATGAAATAAATAGTTGGATGAAAAATAATAATTATGAAATATGGTATAAAGATTTAACCGACACTGTTTTTATTAAAATGGGAATAACAAAATTAACAGTAATAGAAATCATTCAAATATATTTTATATCCTTCAAAATTAATTGGAGAAGGATTAAGTACCGATTTAAGAGAAAATATTTTTAACAAAAATAAGTGCAACATAAAATAATTGCACATATTGATCTCGATTGTTTTTTTGTTTCAGTCGAAAGAATTTCAAATCCATCACTTCGTGGAAAACCTGTAATTGTTGGTGGTCATCCATCAAAAAGGGGAGTTGTTGCTTCGGCTTCATATGAAGCGCGTGCATTTGGAATACGAAGTGCAATGCCAACTTTTAGAGCTTTACAACTTTGCCCAAAAGTAATTTTAGTTGAAGTTAGCCACGGTGAATATGGTAAAATCTCAAAATTAATTTATAACCGTCTTTGTGATTTTGCACCTATTGTCGAAAAAGCGTCAATCGATGAAATGTATCTTGATTTAACTGGTTGTGAAAAAATTTATAATAATGATTGGAATAAATTTCTTTCGATGCTTCAACAGACTATCGATACTGAATTTCAACTTCCATGTTCAATTGCAATTGCTTCAAGTAAAACAATATCAAAAATTGCAACTGGTACTGTTAAACCACATGGGTTAATTCATTTAAAAAATGGTGAAGAAAAAGAATTTTTATCGAAACTTGATATTAGTGTTTTTCCTGGTATTGGTGAAAAGACAGAACTTAAATTAAAAAGTTACGGAATTAATAAAATAGAAGATTTACAAAATTGTAAACCAGATGTTTTGAAAACATTATTGGGCGAGTATAGTGAATATATTATTGATATTGTTCAAGGTGGAGGAAGCACCGAAGTCTCAAATTATGATGAAAGAAAAAGTATTAGTTCAGAAGAAACATTTGAGAAAGATATTTCTGATTTGGAATTATTAAAACAAAAATTATTTGAATTAGCTCAAAAAGTTTCAACAATATTAAGGAAGAAAAAACTAGCCACTAAAACAGTTAGATTGAAACTTAGATTTTCAGATTTTATAACTATTACAAGAATGAAGGGGATTGAGAAAACATTTGATGATAAAATAATTTATCAAAACCTTTTAAAGTTATTAGAAGAAAATTTCAGTAAAAAACAACCAATCAGATTATTGGGTGCTGGAGTTACAAATTTAGTTTCTCAGGAAGAAAGTGACCTGGCATTATTTGAGGATGATAAGCGCACAAAAGTTTTAAAAACTATTGATGCTATTAAAAATAAATTTGGTGACGATGCAATTCATACCGGGAAACTATAAACAATAAAATCACATAATAAATCCACTTTAACAAAAGTGGATTTATTTCATTTTTAATTTTTCTTTTGCAAAAGCACTCATCATGCTCGGAGTCCAAGTTGGTTGCCAAACAATTCTAACATCTGCATCGCTAACACCTGGAATAATTTTAACTCTATGACGAACATTATTTGCAATTACATTTTGCATTCCACAACCGGGAGTAGTCATTGTCATTTTAACTCCAACCCAATTATCAATAATTTTGACATCATAGATTAATCCAAGATCAACAACGCTAACTGGAAATTCTGGATCGATTACATCCATCAATGCTTCAAGAATTAATTCTTTTGTGAGAGGCAAAATTACATTTTGATTAGTTTCCATATTTATTTTGGTTAGGTTTTTAAAATTATTTTGATTTATCGTAGGTATTTAAAATTGTAAAAACATATTTTTGAATTATCTCTTTATCCGCATCAGGTAAATTAATTTCTTTTGTCATATCATTTATAAGTTCAGTCCATTTCTTTTCATCATGATCTGTAATCAAGGGAAGTGAATGACATCCAGAACAAGTCTGTATATATTTTCCCCGTGCAGCAATTAAATCACTCGAATTTATATTTCCCCATCTTTCATTTGCATATTTAATATGTTCAGATGAAATTGTTGGGATTAATGATGTTGCACAAGAGGCAACAAAAAATGATGTTGAAATAATAATTAAAGATAAAAAGAGAAGTCTATATTTTATCATAATTCTATACTGAACAATAGTCTAGTTAAAACTTTTTCATATTTAGAAAAATCAAGTGACTGGCTACTTTTTAAATTTTTAATTTGTGGCATTACAGTAAGTACAAACCAACCTGCTTTTGTCGAATAGGAAAAAGATGGTCCAAAAAATAAAGCAGAATTTGTAATATTTCCATCAATTATATAGTTGTGGTTTCTTAATTCAATCCCAAATGAATATTCCGGATTAGCTGTATATGCAACTCCTAAATCAAATTCAACTTCATCTTCAAAAGTTTTTGCAAGATTTGTACCAACTTTCCACGATCGTTTGTAAATCGAATTAAATGCAACTAGATAATCTTCAAATTGTTTATCAAAAAAAACTTTTCCTTCAATTTTAGAATTATCTGTACCAACTGTGTACTCTGCATAAACTGCTGAACCAATAGGATCTGCAACTCGATCTGAAAGTTTCCATTTCCATTCTGATGAAATTGAGGTGGATTGTGTAGTTTTTAAAGTTCCACCTGCAGTTGCTTTATTATCATCTTCACTTCTAAATGTTGAATTCAAATAAAAAGCGACTTGTAAATCATTTCCAAGTCCATATTCAAATTCCATTCTTTGATCAAATCTTTGGTAAAAATAATTCCTTTGCGATCGGAATGTTCCCCAAACTTCGAGTTCTGCAATACCTTTTGGTAAAACATTAGTTTCATAAGTGTAAGAAAATCTACGCGAATTTGCATTTAAAAATAGTGGTGTAATCAATAGTACTGCTAGTAATAACTTCTTCATTTTTCCTTTTTAAATATGTTTTTGATTGTTTGTTTGACAATTGCAATCGTCATTACATTTACCAATTTGTTTTTTATTAAAAAATCTTTTTCTGATCATTAGTATTATTGTAGCGGCTACAATAAATAAAGTTGTAATTTCTTGCCAGTCCATTATGTAAATCCTAAAAATAATCCAAAGCGATATGCAAAGAATGTTACGCTGTAAGCTAAAATAGTCATATAGCAGAATTGAAAAATTGGCCATTTCCAACTATTAGTTTCTCTTCGAACAACTGCAAGTGTTGAAAAGCATTGCATCGCAAGTACGTAGTAAATCATCACGCAAATTGCGATAAGTGGAGTGAATGAGAGATTTCCTGAGGACTCATCTATATCATTTTTAATATTTTCTTGTAAAGATTGAGATGAAATATCAGAATCATCAACTTTATAAATTACACCCATTGTCGAAACGAAAACTTCTCTTTGTAATAATGAAGTAATTAATCCGACACCAATTTTCCAATTAAATCCTAAAGGTTTGATTAATGGTTCAATCAATTGTCCAGCTTGTCCAATAAAACTATTTTTGAGTCTTTTTGAAGAATCTTTTTCATCTACGTTTGGATAAGTTGCGAAGAACCAAAGAACAATTGAAATTCCAAGAATTATTGTTCCGGCTCTTTTCAAAAACAATTTTACTCTTTCCCAAGCATGTAGAAATAAAGTTTTTACAGATGGAAGTTTGTATGGAGGAAGTTCCATTATAAAAATTTGGCGGTTACCTCTTAATAAAGTTTTTTTAAATAACCAAGCCATGCAAAGTGCTGCAACTAAACCGAGAAGATACATCGATATCATAACTAATCCGGGTAAAGAAAAAATTCCAAAGACAAAATATTGTGGAATGAATGCTGCAATTAATAAAGTATAAACAGGAATCCTTGCGCTGCAACTCATTAGTGGAATAACTAAAATTGTAACGAGCCGATCTTTTTTATTTTCGATTGTTCTCGTTGCCATTATTCCGGGAATTGCGCATGCAAAAGAACTTAACATTGGAATGAAAGATTTTCCGTGCAAACCAACTTTACTCATTAATTTATCCATTATAAAAGCTGCGCGAGACATGTAACCTGAATCTTCCAATACTCCAATAAAAATGAAAAGCAAAAATATTTGAGGTACAAAAGTTACAACAGCACCAACTCCTGCGATAATTCCATTTACAATTAATTGTTGAAGTTGTCCGGTAGGAATTGATGATTCAATAAATGTGGAAAATAAATTTATAGCACCTCCAATTAAGTTCATTGGAAGTACAGCCCATGTAAATATCGATTGAAAAATTAGTGAAAGAATGGAAATGAAAATAATAAAGCCCCAATATTTGTGTGTTAATACTTTGTCAATTTTATCGCTAAAAGTTAATTCGTCATCTCGATGGAAAATTATTGATTCATTGCAAACAGATTTTATCCAATGATATCTTGATTCGATAAAAATTGAAGAAAGGTCAATATCGAGGAAAGACATTTTTTCTTTTATTTTATCTGCAATTGAAATTAGATCTTTCGAAAATTCGCCGTTTGTTGAAGAGTTTGTTGAAGATAATAATTGAACCGCATAGTGGTGAGCAATATCGAATGAAATATTTTTTGAAATGCTAATTTTTTTTGAAAGTAGTTGAGTATTATGTTCAACTTCGTTTGAAGTGTACCATTTCCTCAAAGAAGTTGAAGGAATTATTACTTTGGTAATTTCATTTTTAAGTTCTTCAATACCAATATATTTTGGTGCAACAGTTTCAATTATGGGAAGATCAAGTAATGCCGAAAGTTTATTCTTATTTATTTTAATATTCTCTTGAGTTGCAACATCAATCATGTTTAAAACAAGAATTACAGGAAGTCGAAGATCAATAATTTGTGAAAGAAGATATAAATTTCTTTCAATATTGGTTGCGTCGATAACACAAAGCACAAGATCAGGTTTCGGTGTCTCGTCAACTAATCCCAATAAAACTTTTGAAGAAATTTCTTCATCGGGGGAATTAGCAAACAAACTGTAACTTCCGGGCAAATCAATTAAATTGATTTCAATATTATCTTTTAAAAATAATTTACCGATTTTCTTTTCAACAGTTACGCCAGGATAATTTGCAACTTTTTGTTTTAATCCGGTTAAAGAATTAAATAGCGTACTTTTTCCGCAATTAGGATTCCCAATTATTGCAACAGTTTTTATTTTAGAGAGAGTTGATAACGACATTTAAATATTTTCTTACAATGAAACTAAAATTGCTTCAGCTTCTGATTTTCTAAGCGATAAACGATAACCTCGTAAAGTTATTTCAATTGGATCTCCCAATGGTGCAAATCGAATTATTTCAACTTCCGTTCCTTTTGTAATTCCCATTTCCATTAATCGAGCTTTCAAGGAAGGATCTATTTTTAATAATTTATTTACTTTTGCTTTTGTAAAAAGTGGAAGTTCAAGAAGTGGAATTAATTCCTGCTTAATTGGAGTAACTAGTATTTTGTCTGCGACTTCAGTATTTAAAACAATTCTTGTATTACAAACTTCACAAACAATATTACTCTCACCGGAAGTTAAACATCTGATTTCGGCTTCTTCACAAAAACCAAGTTCGCGAAGGCGATTACAAATATTTTGGTCTGAAGTTAAACTCTCAATGCGAACTCTCGTTCCAGAAGGAACTTGCGAAAGTGAAAGAGTTTGCGCATCTTTCATCTTACAATCGTTTGTTTTATAATTGCTCATATGAATTATCTATACACGACTAATTTAGTCGTATATAAAAATAGTGAATGTATTATGATATTCCAAATAGGACTAGTTAAGTCGTATTAAAAGTATGAAAATTAGTTTAATTCTTAAACTGACTTTAATCACATTTTTTATTGCTTTATTCGGAGTAGTTTTAGCTTTTCAGAATATTTCGACAAATATATTTCTTTGGGAATTCCAATTCAGTTGGAAGATTATTTTATTTTTAATTTTTATTTTACTTATCTATAGTAGTAGACTTTCTTCATTAAAAGAGTTTGTAGTCTCAAATCTTAAAAATTTCAATTTAAAAAATGTAATTGTCTATCTCATTATCCCACTTATTGCAAGTTTTCTTTTATTGTTAATTGGAATAATTTTTGGAGAAATACAAACTGGCGAAATAAAGGATTTTACGTTATTTGTTTTTGGGATTATTTTTGATTTTCCAGCAATCTGGTTATTTTCTATTACGATAATTTTGATTGAAGAAATTATATTTAGAGGAATTATTCTAAGTGAATTTACTAAATCTGGAAATATTGCTGCTTTCATAATTCCTAATTTATTATTCACACTTTATTATAGCGATGAATTTATTCTACAAATATTAAAAGAAACTAATATTATTTGGAGTAATATTAGTTTACTTGCAAGTTATTATTTCTTTTCAGGGATTATAGCAACTTTAATTGTATCCAAATTTGGAACTATTTGGGAATCATATAGTCTCAGAGTTGGAATTGTTTCCTTTTCACAAATTATCAGCACTTCAATTATTTATGATGGCAATTCTTATTTTATTACAAAGAATTCTATTTTTATGGTTGAAGGAATAATATTTTTATTTCTTTTACTTGTATTAATATTTTTTTATAATTGGACACAATTATTCACAATAAATAAAAGGAGTTAAAAGTAATGAGTAAATTTTCAGAATTAGTAGTACTTGTACAGTCATTCGAACCAGACTTTGTTAAATTTTATGAAAAAGGAAATAAAGCAGCCGGTACCAGAGTACGTAAATGTATGGGTGAATTAAAGAAAAAAGCCCAAGAAATTAGAATTGAAATTCAAGAAATGAAAAACCAAACTGATACAGCTGTTTTAAAGTAATTTATATAAATAGTTACAAATTGTTATCCAAAATGAAAAGCAAAAACTTACAACTTTTGCTTTTTTTTATTTTAGTACCTTTAAATCTTTTTTCTCAAACTGATTATCGAAAATTCCATTTCGAATCGATAGTTGCGGACACACATAATGATGTTTTAATGCGAGCGGTTGAAGGTGAAGATCTTTCAGGTAGAACTACAAAAGGTCATTCAGATTTAATTAGATTTAAAGAAGGGGGAGTCGATGTACAATTTTTTTCGGTTTGGGTTGCTCCTTCATTTTTAAATGTAAATGGTAAAGATCATTCTTATAAAAGAGCAACTGCTATGATTGATTCTCTAAATTCATTAATAAAAAGAAACCCACAAAAAATTGGACTTGCTTTAAATTTCAATGATGTACAAAAATTAATAAATCAAAAAAAACTTGCAGCTTTAATTGGAGTTGAAGGTGGTTATCCTATTTTAGATAATATTAATTATCTCGATACTTTGTTCAACAAGGGAATGAGATATATGACGTTAACTTGGAATTTAAATACTCCATGGGCAACTTCTGCACGCGAAGAATCTCGAATTGATACAGTTTTACAATTTAAAGGCTTGAATGAAAAAGGAAAAGAAATTGTAAAACGAATGAATCAACTTGGAATAATAATTGACATCTCACATGTTGGCGAAAAAACTGTGGATGATGTACTTTCATTAACTACAAAGCCGGTAATTGCGTCTCATTCTTGTGTATATAAACTCACTCCTGCGTTTAGAAATTTAAAGGATTATCAATTAAAAAATATTGCAAAAAATAATGGAGTTGTATTCATTAATTTTTATGCCGGATTTATTGATAGCACATTTCGACCAAAATCCGATTCGATTGCTCGATTTCATAAAGCAGCAATTGATTCGCTAAAAACTTTACCACTTCATCCGGATGATATTACGTTGGCAATTGAAAAATATCTTTCTCCATTCATTGAACCAATAAGACCACCACTTTCAAAACTTGTTGATCACTTCGATTACATTGCAAAACTAGTTGGAGTTGATCATGTTGGAATTGGATCTGATTTTGATGGAGTTGAGGCTTTACCGCAAGAAATGGATGATGTAACATTTCTACCAAATTTAACTCGTGAATTATTTTTAAGGGGTTATTCTAAAAACGATGTAAGTAAAATACTTGGTGGGAATTTTATGCGAGTATTGAAAGCCAATACAAATTAGTTATAAAATAAAAAATCCGTTTTAAATTTCTTCAAAACGGATTCAGAATTACTGCAAAGGATATGTTATATCAATTTTTCTTCGAGCAATGTTCGCTGGTCCCTGCGAATAGCCTTAATTTTATCCATTCGTCTTTGAACAGATGGTTTTACAAAAGAAGTTCGTTTTTTGAATTCCTTTAGTATCCCAGATCTTTCGTATTTCTTTTTGAATCGTCGTATCGCTTTATCAATCGATTCGTTTTCTGTTATAATAATACCAACCAAGCTAACACCTCCTTAATATATTTTTTTAATCTTCTTGTAAATTTTCAATTAATCGTTTGCTGCCATTTTTTTGAAAATCAACAACGATTGACTGAAGACCACTTGAAAGTTTTTCTTTTCCGGTTATAAAACCCATATCATCCCAATCTGCGTGATAAACCGATGATCCAACTTTATAACTTTTTGTTGGATTATAATCAACACAGGTTTCTCTATTTAGTTCTTTACTCTCATTTTCTTTTTGTTCAAATATTGAAGTGTCAAATAAAAAATTATGTCTGCAGCGTGAACATTTATGCCAGACTTTATTTTCTGCACCTTCAACAGCGCTAAGAATTTGCATTTTCTTTTCAGCTCTGCAATTATCACAATAGATAGTTCGAAATTTTGATTTAGCCATTAATTTAAATGAATGTATTTTAAAAAATTTCTACAACAAATATATGAAATACTTCTTACATCTCCCAATTCAGAATTATCTTCTATCGCGTTGACTTTTCTATCTTGTTTCGATATTTTGAATCCTCAAATTAATTTTGGAATTTATTAACTAGGAATATATATGAATGAAAGAGAATACGACATACTAATTATTGGTGGAGGACCGGGAGGTTACATCGCTGCAATTCGCGCGAGCCAATTAGGATTAAAAACTATTGTTGTAGAAAAAGATAAACTTGGCGGAATCTGTTTGAATTGGGGTTGTATCCCAACTAAAGCACTATTAAAAAATGCTGAAGTTTACAATCTTTTTAAGCATGCAAATGATTTCGGTTTTAGTTTTGATAATTTACAATTTGATTTTACTAAAGCTGTAAAACGTAGCCGAGATATTTCAACAAAATCATCAAAGGGAATTGAATTTCTCTTCAAGAAAAATAAAGTTGATTACATAACTGGAACTGCAAAAATTATTGATAAAAATATTGTTGAAGTTTCGCAGCCGGGAAAGACTGATAAGATAACTGCAAAAAATATTATAATTGCAACTGGTGCAAGATCGCGTGAACTTCCAAATTTAAAAGTTGACGGAGATAAAATTATCACAAGTTCTGAAGCAATGATTTTAAACGCGCCTCCTGAAAGAATGTTGATTGTGGGAGCTGGAGCGATTGGTGCAGAGTTTGCATATTTCTACAATTCATACGGAACAAAAGTTACATTAGTAGAAATGAAACCAACAATACTTCCGATAGAAGATGTTGAAGTTTCAAAAACTCTTACAAGAAGTTTTCAAAAATCGGGAATAGAAATTTTAACCGACACAACTGTTGAATCAGTTCAAACTGGAAATGAAGTGAAAGTAAAATTAAAAACAAAAGATGGAACAAAAGAATTAACAACCAATGTAGTTCTTGTTGCTGTTGGTGTTCAGGGAAATATTGAAAATCTTGGTTTGGAAACAATTGGTGTAATCACAGAAAAGTCGCACATTAAAGTAAACGAATTTTACAAAACAAATATTGATAGCATTTTTGCAATTGGTGATGTAATTGGCGCGCCATGGTTAGCTCACGTTGCATCGATGGAAGGAATTGTTTGCGTTGAAAAAATAGCCGGTAAAAATCCACATTTAATTAATTACAATAATATTCCTGGTTGTACATATTGTCAGCCGCAAGTTGCAAGTGTTGGATTGACCGAAGAAAAGGCTCGCGAAAAAGGGACTGATATTAAAGTTGGAAGATATTCATTCCGTTCACATGGAAAAGCTTTGGCGATGAATGAACCTGAAGGATTTGTAAAATTAATTATTGACGCCAAATATGGAGAAATTCTTGGCGCACATATTGTCGGTCCAGAAGCAACTGAAATGATTGCAGAAATTGTAACTGCTCGAACACTCGAAGCAACTGCCGAACAACTCCATCAATCAATTCACGCACATCCAACTTTGAGCGAAGGAATTGCTGAAGCCGCTTTGGATGCTTACGGAATTGGATTGAATTCATAAAATATAATGTTACCTAAATTTGTATATGCAGTTAATTATGGAAATTCTCGCTTTGAAGAAATGTGGAAAATCCAAAAGCAATTACATTTGGCTCGTCAACAAAAAAGAAATCCTGATATTTTAATTTTTACAGAACATGAACATGTTTATACATTCGGTAAATCTTCAAACCAAAATCATCTTCTTGCAAATGAAGATGAACTTAATAAAAAGGGAATTGAAACATTTGAAATTGATAGAGGTGGTGATATAACTTATCATGGTCCCGGACAAATTGTTTGTTATCCGATTATAAATCTTTCAGATTATTCAGAAGACATTCATAAATATTTAAGAAATTTAGAAGAAGTAATTATTCGTACACTTTCATCTTTAAATATTAAATCAACAAGAAATTCAGATTATACCGGAGTTTGGTTTGAGAACGAAAAAATTGCTGCGATTGGAGTTAAAGTCAGCAGATGGATTACAATGCATGGATTTGCATTTAATAATTTTCCCGATTTAACTTTCTTCGATCGAATTATTCCATGCGGAATTTTTCACAAAGGTGTTACTTCGTTAAAACAATTTGGAATCGAGATTCCGAATTTAGAATTAATAAATTTATTTAAAAAATATTTTACAGAAGTATTTAATATGGAAATTGTTCCCATCTCAAAAAAAGAATTAATAAAAATATTGGGCTCTTCAATTTTAGAAACTGAAAGTGAATTAATAAAAAATTAGAATATGAAATCGAAATTATCGAATGAAAAATTAGTTAGTGCTTATCGAACAATGTTGTTATCTCGTTTGATAGATGAGAAAGAAATGATTTTGCTGAAACAAGGTAAAATTCTTTTTCACATCAGCGGTCCGGGACATGAAGCGTGCCAAGTTGCAATTGCAATGGCGATGAAACCCAGAGTTGATTGGGCTTATCCTTATTATCGTGATCTCGCATTTTCTCTACAATTTGGCGTTACGGTTGAAGAAATATTAACTGAGAATATGAATCGTGCTGCTGGTCCAAGTTCAAAAGGAAGACAAATGCCTTCCCATTATGGGAATAAAAATTTAAGAATTGTTGCGCAATCAAGTCCAACAGGAACACAATTTTTACAAGCTGCCGGAACTGCAATGGGAATTCAAATAGCACAAAGTGATGAAATAGTTTATGTCTCTTCAGGAGAAGGGGCAACAAGTGAAGGAGAATTTACAGAAGCAGTTGCATGGTCATCACGCGCAAAATTTCCAGTTATTTTTATGGTGCAAAATAATAAATATGCAATTTCAGTTCCGTTAAAAGATCAAGTTGCTGGTGGTTCAGTTTCACATTTATATTCAACTTATCCAAATTTAAAATGTATAAAATATGATGGTACAAATTTAGAAGAATCTTACAATGCTTCTGTTGAAGCAGTTGAATGGGTTCGTTCTGGAAATGGACCAGCAATGTTGGAAGCAGATGTTGTTCGTCTATTTCCACATTCATCATCAGACGATCAGAAAAAATATCGAATTGAATCAGAATTAGTTGAAGACAAAAAACGGGATCCAGTTACTAAATTAAAAAATATTTTAATTGAAAATAAAATTTTAACAGAAATTCAACTTGATGAACTTTATAAAGAAATTAAAACTAATATAGATAAAGTTGCTGATGTTGCAGAATCGATGCCGCAACCAGATCCTTCAACCGTAATGAGAAATATCTATTCTCCAAATATTATAATTCCAAAAGAAAATTTTTTAGAACCGGAACATTCTGGCAAGTCAGTTGTTCTAGTTGATGCAATAAATCATTCGCTACATGAAGAGATGAAACGAAATAAAAAAATAATTGTTTATGGTGAAGATATTGCCGATGGCAAAGGTGGAGTTTTTACAGCTACAAAAGGATTGTCGACAACTTTCGGAACAAAAAGAGTTTTTAATTCACCAATAGCAGAAGCAAGTATTGTTGGAACTGCAGTTGGTTTAGCGATAAAAGGATTTAAGCCAGTTGTTGAAATTCAATTTGGCGATTACATTTGGCCAGCATTTATGCAATTTAAAGATGAAGTCGCTTGTTTGCGATACAGATCTGATGGCGATTTTAGTTGCGCAATGGTAGTTCGAGTTGCAGTTGGCGGATATATTCGCGGAGGGTTATATCATAGCCAATGCATCGAATCTATTTTTGCACATATTCCCGGAATATGGATTGCCTTTCCATCTAATGCTGCAGATGCAAAAGGATTATTAAAGACTGCAATGCGTGAAGAAAATCCAATTTTATTTTGTGAGCATAAAGGTTTATATCGCCAACAATTTGCGGCATCGCCAGAACCGGATGAAAATTATTGTTTACCATTTGGTTTGGCAAAAATTAAAAAAGTTGGGACAGACATTACAATTGTTACTTACGGATTTTTGGTTCAGCGTTCTCTTGAAGCTGCTCGTAAAATGGAAGAAATTGGAATTAGTTGTGAGGTAATTGATTTGCGAACAATTATTCCGTGGGATAAAGAGACGGTTTTGAATTCTGTTAAGAAAACTGGAAAAGTAATTGTTGCTCACGAGGATTCACGAACTGCAGGATTCGGCGCAGAAATTGTAAGTACAATTGCTGAAGAATGTTTTCAATATCTTGACGCTCCAATTACAAGAGTTGCAGCAATCGATTCACCAGTTCCATTCGCACCAGTTCTTGAAGATGTTACACTTCCGCAAGAAAGAAATATTACTGAAGCAATTCAAAAGTTAATTCAGTATTGAAATAAATTTTCACTAACTTAATTTAATATTATGGCAATTATAGATGTTAAAATGCCCCAAATGGGCGAAAGTATCGCAGAAGGAACAATTACAAAATGGTATAAAAAAATTGGGGAGAAAATTGGTAAAGATGAAACTCTTCTTGAAATAAGTACCGATAAAGTTGATTCCGAGATACCATCTCCGGCTGCTGGAACTCTTGTTGAAATTTTAGTTGAAGAACAAAAGACAGTTCCAGTTCACACAATTATTGCAAGAATAAATAATAATGATGCAGCCTCTGTAAATACTCCAGCTCCTCAATCTCAACCAAAAGTTGATGAAGTAAAAACTTCTTCAAGTAACCAAAATTTTGCAACCGTAAAACTCAATCTTGATAAACAAAAAGAAACTTCTGGAGATAAATTTTTCTCTCCACTTGTTTTGAATATTGCAAAAGAGGAAGGTGTTTCAGTAAGCGAACTTGAAAATATTGTAGGAACTGGTTCACAAGGACGAGTAACCAAAAATGATATAATTAATTTTTCTGAACAAAAGAAAAAAGGTTTAACCCCAAAAACAGATTCATCTCAAAAATCTGAAGTAGTTAAAATGGATAATATGAGAAAGTTAATTGCTGAACATATGGTTCGAAGTGTTCATACTTCAGCTCATGTTGGTTCTGTTACCGAAGCCGATGTTACATCAATTGTAAATTATAGAGAAAAAAATAAGTCTGATTTTGAAAAAAGAGAAGGTTTCAAACTAACTTTAACTCCATTCTTTTTATTGGTAGTTGCAAAATCTTTGAAAGATTTTCCATATTTAAATTCTTCTATTGAAGGAGATTCAATTCTACTTCACAAAGAAATTAATATCGGAATTGCAGTGGCACTTGAAAGTGGATTGATAGTTCCTGTTATTAAAAATTCGGAATCCAAAAATATTACTGATTTTGCAAAATCTGGAAATGATTTAGCCACGAGAGCAAGATCGAAAAAACTTTTACCGACTGATGTTCAAGGCGGAACTTTTACAGTTACAAATCCCGGAATTTTTGGGAATCTTTATGGCTTTCCAATAATCAATCAGCCGCAAGTTGCAATACTTGGAATTGGTGCAGTTAAAAAACGACCGGTAATTATTAATGATGAAATTAAAATTAGATCAATGGTTTATATCTCAATGTCGTACGATCACAGAATAATAGATGGCGCTTTAGGTGGGAAATTTCTACAACGAGTGGTTGAATATTTAGAAAATTTTAACACTACTCAAAGCGTTTAATCCAATGCAGTTTCTAATTCAAGAAATTTCTGTTGAACGAACTAATAATTTACCTCCACGAAAACCAGATTGGTTAAAAGCAAAACTTCCCAGTGGAGAAAATTATTCAAAAATAAAACAATTACTTTCCAAAAATAATTTAAACACAGTTTGCGAAGAAGCTAGATGTCCAAATATTGGTGAATGTTGGAATTTAGGAACTGCAACATTTATGATTCTTGGAGATACTTGTACAAGAAGTTGTGGATTCTGTGCAGTTAAAACAGGCTCGATGGGATTTGTTGATGAGGATGAACCTCGACGTGTTGCTGAAACAATTTCAATTATGAATCTTCGGCATGTTGTAATTACTTCTGTTAATCGTGATGAACTTGTTGATGGCGGAGCTCATATTTTTGCAAATACAATTCATGAAATAAGAAGTCGAGATTCAAATTGCAGAATAGAAGTTTTGATTCCTGATTTTCTTGGAAGTGAGATTGCATTAAATATAGTTCTCGATTCGCAACCAGATATTTTAAATCATAATATTGAAACTGTTCCGCGACTTTATAAAAGAGTCAGGCCACAAGCACATTTTAATCGGTCATTGGAAGTTCTTTATCGCGCTAAGCAAAGAGGATTTTTAACTAAATCCGGAATTATGCTTGGACTTGGAGAAAAAATCGATGAAGTGATGGATACAATAAGTGATTTAAGAGCAGTTGAGTGTGATATTTTAACTGTTGGCCAATATCTTCAGCCAACAAAAGAACATCTTCCTGTCGAAAGATTTGTTCATCCTTCAGAATTTTCTTTAATAAAAGAAAAAAGTTTACAAATGGGATTCAAACATGTTGAATCTGGACCTTTAGTAAGAAGCTCGTATCATGCTTCTGAACAACTTTAAAAAAATCAATTGGAAGCTTCTACAAGTACAAAAAATATTTCATCTCCAAAGTTGAGAAAAAACGATTACACAGATCTTTCACATCAACAGTTGATTGCGATGTATAAAAAAATGTTGCTCATCAGAAGATTTGAAGAGCGATGTTCACAAGAATATGGAAAAGGAAAAATTTCCGGATTCTGTCATTTATATATCGGTCAAGAAGCTGTAGCAGTCGGAACAATTTCCGCGCTCAATAATAAAGATTTTATTTATGCATCATACAGAGATCATGGTCAAGCATTAGCACGGGGAATGGATCCAAAATTAATTATGGCAGAATTATTTGGAAAACATTCCGGAATTACAAAAGGAGTTGGCGGATCGATGCATCTTATTGATTCTGAAATTAATTTTATGGGAGGTTATGGAATTGTTGGCGCTCATATTCCATTAGCTGCCGGAGCTGCATTTTCTGCAAAATATTTGGGGACAGATAATATTGCAATTTGTTATTTTGGTGATGCAGCAATTAATCAGGGAATATTTTTTGAAACTTTGAATATGGCTCAACTTTGGAAGTTGCCAGTTATTTTTATAATCGAAAATAATAAATATGGAATGGGAACTTCAATTGAACGATCATTTGCCGGGAATGAACTTTATCGCACAGGAAAATATTTAGATATGAATAGAGGTTCTTTCGATGGAATGAATATTATTGAAGCATACAAAACTATGAAGGATGCAGTAAATATTGCGCGTACAAATTCAATGCCAACTCTTCTTGAAGCAATTACTTATAGATTCAAAGGGCATTCAATGTCTGATCCCGCAACATATCGCGCAAAAGAGGAAGTTGAATTAGCAAAAGTGAATGATCCAATTATTATTTTTGGCAACCAACTTATAGAAGATAAAATAATTTCAGAATCTGAAATTGAAAATTTCGAATCAGAAATTAAAAATAAAGTTATTGAATGTGTTGAATTTGCAGAAAAAAGCGATCAACCACCGTTAGATTATCTTTATCAAAACGTTTACAAAAATTAAAATGATACAGAATTTACAAATACGAGAAGCTTTGAATCAAGCGATGTGTGAAGAGATGGAACGCGATCCAAATATTTTTATAATGGGAGAAGAAGTTGCAGAATATAACGGAGCGTATAAAGTTACACAAGGAATGTTAGAAAAATTTGGTTCGAAAAGAGTTATTGATACACCAATTTCTGAAGCCGGATTTACAGGAATTGGAATTGGTGCTGCGATGACAGGACTTCGTCCGATTGTAGAAATTATGACTTGGAATTTTGCAATTCTTGCATTCGATCAGATTTTTAATAATGCAGCAAAACTTCGATACATGTCCGCAGGACAATTTAATTGTCCAATTGTTGTTCGTGCACCAAATGGTCCAGCGCACATGCTCGGCAGTCAACATTCTCAAGCTTTGGAATCTATGCTTGCACATGTTCCCGGATTGAAAGTTGTAACTTGTTCAACTCCGTACGATGCGAAGGGATTGTTGAAATCTGCAATTCGAGATGATAATCCTGTAATGTTTTTGGAAAGTGAATTGATGTACAGTATTAAAGGAGAAGTACCATCTGAAGAATATTTAATTCCACTTGGAGTTGGTGATATTAAAAGAGAAGGAAGAGATATTACAATTGTCGCTTGGACAAAAATGTTGCCTGTTGCTTTAAAAGCCGCGGAACAACTTTCACATGAAGGAATTGATTGCGAAGTAATTGATCCTCGTACACTTCGTCCACTTGATGAAGAATTAATAATTAATTCAGTAATTAAAACTAATCATCTTGTAATAGTAGAAGATTCTTGGCCATTTGCAAGTGTTGGTTCAGAAATTGCAAAACGAGTTAGCTCACAAGCATTTGATTATTTAGATTCACCGATTATAAATATTAATGGTGCAGATGTTCCGATGCCATACGCAGAAAATTTAGAGTATGAAGCAATTCCAAATGTAGAAAAAGTAATTGAAGCAGTTCATCAATCATTAAACAGATAAAATAAATGGCTACAAGAATTGACATGCCGAAATTAAGTGACACCATGGAAGAGGGAATTATTCTTAAATGGAAAAAAAATGAGGGAGATACAATTAAGCAGGGAGAAATTATTGCAGAAATACAATCCGATAAAGCTGACATGGAATTGGAAGCTTACGAAAGTGGAGTAATTTTAAAATTATTTGCAAAAGAAAAAGAAGCTGTTAAAATTGGAGCACCTTTAGTTATAATAGGAAAAGCCGGAGAGGATTTTTCTAATTTATTAAAAACGGAAACAAAAAAATTTGAAAATAAAAAAAGTGCATCATCAGAAATATCGAAAACAACAAAAACTACAGTTTCAAAAATATCTACTTCAGATAAACGTATTAAAGCATCACCACTTGCAAAGCGAATTGCAATTGAAAAGGGTGTCGAACTAAATTATTTAGTTGGAACTGGGCCATTGGGAAGAATTGTAAAACAAGATGTAGAAAATTACTCACTAGTTTCGAATGTAAAATTTTCTGATGAAGATGTAAATAGAATTCCAATTTCATTAATGCGTAAAACAATTGCACGAAGACTTTCTGCAAGTAAAGTTATTGCTCCACATTTTTATGTTACAATTGAAATAAGAATGGATAAAGTAGCCGAGATGCGCGAGAAAATTAATTCAGAAAAAAATGTTAAAATTAGTTACAATGATTTTATTGTAAGAGCAGTTTCAATTGCAATTCAAAAACACCCTGAAGTAAACTCATCTTGGAATCATGACTCAATTGTTTATCATAAAAAAATTGATATTGGAGTAGCTGTTTCAACCGATGAAGGGCTGACAACTCCAGTTGTTAGAAATTCAAATAATAAATCGTTGCAAGAAATTTCTTCAGAAATAAAACAATTGGCAATTAAATCAAAAGAAAGAAAATTAAAGCCAGAAGAATTTCAAGGAAGCACATTTACAATTAGTAACCTCGGAATGTTCGATGTGGAAAATTTTACAGCAATCATAAATCCACCAGAATCAGCAATTTTAGCTGTTGGAACAGTTGTTGAAAAGCCAATAGTATCAGCAAATAAAATAGTAATTGGAAAAGTAATGAAAGTTACACTTTCTTGCGATCATAGAGTTATTGATGGTGCAATGGCTGGTAGATTTTTGCAAACTTTAAAGCAAATACTTGAAAGCACAACTGAAATGAATTAATGAGAGAGCATAAATAACTCTTGTAAAAGTAAAGAAAAGATACTATTATTGTCCTGCTTTTTAAACCCCAAATATTATGCTAAAAGATAAAACAACACATTATTTTACAGAATCAGAAATACCAAAGAAATGGTTTGTAGTCGATGCAACTGATAAAATTGTCGGTCGCTTTTCGTCACGAATTGCTCATTTACTTCGAGGAAAACATAAACCAACTTATACTCCAAATGCAGATTGCGGTGATTTTATTATCGTAATAAATGCAGATAAAGTTAAATTTACTGGTAAACGACTCGAACAGAAAAGATATTTTCGAAATACAGGTTATCCAGGTGGCGCTATTTTTGAAAAATTCCGTGAAGTAATTAAAGATCATCCTGAGCGTGTAATTGAATATGCAGTTCAAGGAATGATTCCAAAAAATACACTTGGAAGACAAATTCTAAAAAAATTAAAAGTTTACGCTGGTCCAGAGCATCCACATTCTGCTCAATTGCCAGAAACAATTCAATTGTAAAATAATTCTATATGCATAGTGAACTAAAAATAAATACCCTTGGTCGAAGAAAAACATCAATTGCCAGAATTATTTTGACATTTGGAAATGGTAATATTACAGTAAATCAAAAACCTCTCGATTCATATTTTAAATATCAGACTTTAACAACAAAAGTTAAAAAACCATTTTTAGTAACAGAGTCGGTAGACAAATACGATATTTTTGCACGAGTTGAAGGTGGCGGACCAACAGGGCAAGCCGGAGCGTTACAATTAGGAATTGCTCGCGCTCTTGTAAAAGTTAATGATGAAAACAAAACTGTGTTACGTAAAAATGAATTGTTGACCAGAGATTCAAGAATGGTTGAAAGAAAAAAATACGGACGCAAAAAAGCTCGAAAACGATTCCAGTTCTCGAAACGATAATTTTATAAATCAAACATACTTTCTGACGATCTCGGAAGTGCTTTCTTTTGAAAGTCCCGACTTCGAATGATGAAGGTAAAAGTTAAAAACTAAAAAAGGAGTAAACATGCCAAGAGTATCACTAGAACAACTCATGACCGCCGGATCACACTTCGGACATTTAGCCAGCCGTTGGAATCCAAAAATGAAACCATATATTTTTATGGAACGCAATGGAATTCATATTGTAGATTTGAAAAAAACACAAGAGATGTTGGAAGACGCATCAACTGCAATTTCAAAAATTGTTGCTGAAGGTAAACGAGTTTTATTTGTTGGAACAAAAAAACAAGCAAGAGAAGTTGTAACTGAACAAGCCAAAAGATCAGAAGAATTTTGGGTAACTGAAAGATGGATGGGTGGCGCTCTTACTAATTTCACAACAATTAGAAAAAGTGTAAAGCGATATACTAATATCGAAAAAATGGAATTAGATGGCACTTTCGACAAAATTACAAAAAAAGAAGCTCTTAATCTTAAAAGAGAAAGAGAAAAATTGGGAAAAACTTTAGCTGGTGTAGTTGAAATGAATCGACTACCAGGCGCATTATTTGTAGTTGATGTTAAAAAAGAATCTATTGCAATTAAAGAAGCAGCACGATTGAATATTCCAGTTTTTGCAATTGTTGACACAAATTGTGATACTGAAAATATCGATTATATTATTCCTTCGAACGATGATGCAATTAAATCTATTCAACTTATTACTGAAACAATTGCAGATGCAATCCTTGAAGGTAAAGAAGCTGCAAAAGCAAAATTAAAAGAAGAATCTGTGAGTGCAGATGAAAAAGAGATTGTTAAATAGAATTAATAAAAAAATAAATTTTAAATAAAGATGACGAATATTTCAGCAGAAGCAGTTAAAACACTTCGCAACCAAACAGGTGCAGGAATGATGGATTGCAAAAAAGCACTTGAAGATGCAAATGGTATTATTGAACAAGCAATTGAAGTTCTAAGAAAAAAAGGAATTTCAACTGCACAAAAAAGAGCTGATAGAGTTGCAAAGCAAGGAATTATAATTACTAAAATTAATTCTCAATCAAATGAAGGAATTATTTTAGAAGTTAATTGCGAAACTGATTTTGTCGGTCGAAATGAAGAATTTATTTCTTTTGCAAATCAACTTTTAACAATTATAGAAGAAAATAAACTGAGCAATGTTGAACTACTTTTATCTCATCAAATACAAGATGGAGTTACAGTTGAAAACAGAGTGAATGATTTGGTAGGAAAAATCGGTGAGAAAGTTGCTATTCGCAGATTAGAAGTTTTCAAAACTTCTGATGGATTAATTAATAGTTATACTCACATGGGAAATAAAATTGGCGTGTTAGTTGAATTAACTACTTCAAAAAATAATGACATAACGAAAACTCTTTCAAAAGATATTGCTATGCAAATAGCTGCGATGAATCCAACTGTAGTCAGTAGAAAATCAGTTTCAAAAAATACAATTTTACAAGAGATAGAAATATATAAAACCAATGCTAAGAACGAAGGAAAACCTGAAGCAATTGCTGAAAAAATATCACTTGGTCGATTAGAAAAATATTATCAGGAATTTGTGTTAATAGAACAAAGTTTTATTAAAGACGCAGGAAAAACTATTACTGATATTCTAAATGATGCAAGCAAGCAAATCGGAGAAAAAGTTACAGTCAAAAGGTTTTTAAGATATCAACTTGGTGAATAACCAATTTAAGGTCTCAGTTATTGTAACTTGAGACCTTTTTTTTTATCATTGAATATAAATTATGGCAAAGTATAAACGAATACTTTTAAAATTAAGTGGTGAAGCGTTAATGGGAAAATTGGAATATGGAATTGATTCTGAAATTCTTAATAAATATTCTGCAGAAATAAAACAAATTCACGAAAAAGGTGTTCAAATTGGAATTGTAATTGGTGGAGGAAATATTTATCGTGGTGTTGAAAATTCAAGTGATGGAGTTGATAAATCTACTGGCGATTATATGGGAATGCTCGCGACAGTTATTAATGCATTAGCGTTTCAAAGTTCATTAGAACAACATGGATTGAAAACAAGATGTCTATCTGCAATTGCAATGGAAAAAATTGCCGAACCATATATTCGAAGACGCGCAATCCGACATTTGGAAAAGGGAAGGATTGTAATTTTCGCTGCGGGAACTGGAAATCCATATTTTACAACTGATACTGCCGCAGTTCTTCGTGCAGTAGAAATAAATGCTGAAGTAATTATTAAAGGTACACGAGTCGACGGAATTTATTCGGACGACCCAGAAAAAAATTCTAAAGCTAAAAAATATGAGTCAACTACTTATTCTGAAGTTCTAAAAAGAAATCTTAAAGTTATGGATCTAACTGCAATTACACTTTGCAAAGAAAATAAATTACCGTTAATTGTTTTTAATATGAACATCAAAAATAATTTAACAAAATTAATTAGTGGTAAAAAAATTGGTACATTAGTAAATGGAAATTGAATTAAGGAGTAATTTATGATTAAAGAAATATTATCTGATTGCGAAACGAGAATGCATAAAGCGCTCGAAGTAGTTCGACAAGAATTAATGAAAATCCGAACAGGAAAAGCTTCAACAGGATTACTCGACACAGTAAAAGTTGATGCATATGGTTCATTGATGACTCTTCAACAAGTTGGGACAGTTGGCGTTTCTGACGCTCATACATTAACAATTACTCCGTGGGATAAAAGTTTAGTTGCAGCAATTGAAAAAGGGATACTTGAGGCAAATTTAGGTTTGAATCCGCAGAATGATGGTTCATTAATTCGCGTTCCAATTCCACCGTTAACAGAGGAACGAAGAAAAGAATTGATAAAATTAGTTAAAAAATTTGGCGAAGAAGGTAAAATTTCGGTTCGAAATATTCGGCGCGATGCAAACGAGCATGTAAAAAAAATGTTGAAAGAGAAAAATATTTCTGAAGATGACGACAAACGGGGCGAAACTGAAATTCAAAAAATGACTGACAAGTCAACTAAAGAAATTGATTCAATTTTAGTTAATAAGGAAAAAGAACTTTTAGAAATTTAGTTCACTTTATTAGTGAGCTTCAAACCAATTATTTCCAACTCCAATTTCAATTTCAATTGGAACTTTTAGTGGTAAAGCATTTATCATTTCCTGAGAAATAATTAATTTTACTTCCTCTAATTCATTATTCAACACTTCAAAAACCAATTCATCGTGAACTTGTAAAAGCATATTGCTTTTAAATTTATGTTTATTGAATTTGTTGAAAATATTTATCATCGCAATTTTAATCATATCGGCAGCAGTTCCTTGAATCGGCATATTGATTGCTTGTCGTTCAGCATTCTGTCGCACAATTGAATTTGCACTTCGAATATCCGGAAGATATCTTCTTCTTTTTAATAAAGTCATCACGTAACCATTTTGTTTTGCAAAAAGAATTGTATCGGAAATATATTCTCTAACTTTTGGAAATCTCGTATTGTATCTTGTAATAACTTCCTTCGCTTCCGAATTTGTAATTTCCAAACGATTCGCAAGACCGAACTCTCTAATTCCATACATGATTCCAAAATTTACTTCTTTAGCTTTACGTCTCATATCCTTTGTAACTTCTTCAATTTTAACACTGAAAATTTTTGCAGCAGTAGTTGTATGAATATCTTCTTTCGCACGAAACGCTTCGAGCATAGCTTCGTCTCCGGAGATGTGAGCCATAATTCTTAATTCAATTTGGGAATAATCGGCAGAAAGAATTTTCATATTATTATTTTCTGGAATAAATGCTTTTCTAATTTCTCTTCCAATTTCTGTGCGGATTGGAATGTTTTGGAAATTTGGTCTACTCGAAGATAATCTTCCCGTTGATGCAACTGTTTGATTAAATGATGTGTGAACTCTTCCTGTTCGTGAATCAACAAGTTCTGGAATGGCATCTATATAAGTTGATTTTAGTTTAGTAAACTGTCTGTAATCTAACAATTTTACAATAATTGGGTGAGCATTTCGAAGTTGTTCTAATACTCCAGCATCAGTCGAGAATCCACTTTTAGTTTTTTTGACAGGTGGAAGCTTTAATACATCAAAAAGTATTGTCGCTAATTGTTGAGTTGAATTAATATTAAATTCTTCTCCGGCAATTTTAAAAATATCGGCTTTGATGATCACTAATTCTTTTTCTAGTTTAGTGGATAATATTTTAAGGAATTTAAAATCAATTGCAATTCCTTTATTTTCCATTGAAGCCAATACTTTTATTAGTGGGAATTCAATTTTATGTGAAAGATCCAACATATTTTGTGCAGAAATTTTATTTCGTAATACTTCAGAAAGTTGAAAAGTTACATCAGCATCTTCTGCAGAATAGTTTCCCAATTTATTAATTGATAAAGTTCTGATATCAAAATCCTTCTTTCCTTCGATTAAATCATCAAAAGAAATAGTTTGATAACCTAAATACTCTTTTGCAAGAGCATCCATATTATGTTCTCCATCAGATCTTGCAATATAACCAGCAACCATTGTGTCAAAGTCAATTCCATTTACTTCAATTCCGTAATTCGAAAGAACTAAAATATCGTATTTAATATTTTGTCCAATTTTTAAAATTGTAGAATCTTCAAAAATTGGTTTGAATAAGTTTATAATTTCATCAACCGGAAAAGATATTTTAATATTTTCTTGAACGAAATTATCAAATGCGAGATCCAAAGGAACTTCAATTTTTGTATCACGAACAGGAATGTAGTATGCAGTTCCCGATGAAAATGAAAATGACAAGCCAACTAATTGTGCATTTCTTGGATCTACTGAAGTTGTTTCTGTATCGAAAACAAATTTACTTGATTTCTTTAATTGTTTTAGTAAGTCGGTAATTTCTTCTTTTTTTGATAAGATAAAATATTCGTGTTTTTTGGAATTAATATTGGAAAGTGTAGATTCAATTTTAATTTCTACAGGAATTTCTTGGACTTCAACTTTTGTTGGTTTGGTTTTATCAAGAACACGATTGATAAGTGTTTTAAATTCTAATTCTTGAAAAAGGGAAGTAAGTTTCTCTTTGTTAACTTCTTTTCGTTTTAAGTCAGAAAGAATTATTCCAAGCGGAACATTGTAATGTGCAGTAACTAATTCCTTTGAAAGAAAAGCAATTTTTTGATTGGACTTTAATTTTTCTTGTAAACTTTTCTTTTCAATTTTATCGATGTTATTGTAAATATTTTCAACCGTACCAAATTGTAAAATTAATGGTAACGCGGTTTTTGGTCCAACTCCTGCAACTCCCGGAATATTATCAGATGCATCTCCAACAAGTGCCAAGTAATCTATTATGTGGTGAGGAGGAACTCCAAATTTTGCTTCAACTCCTTTTTCGTCAATAATTTCATCATCTTCATTAAACTTTCCCGGTTTAAAAATTTTAATTGAAGGTGTTACTAATTGCATTAAATCTTTATCACTTGTAACAATGTAAGTTAATAGATTTGGTTGATTAAAATCCCGACTAATTGTTGCAATAATATCATCAGCTTCAAATCCACCTTTTGCTAAAATTGGTATATTGAATGCCGAAATAACTTCATTTAATTTTGGTAAACTCACAGATAAATCTTCCGGCATATTTTCGCGTTGTGCTTTATATTCTGGAAATGAAATATGTCGGAAAGTTGGTTCTGCGGTATCAAGTGCAATCGCAATGTAATCTGGATTATGATCTTTTAGAATTTTTAATAGAAAATTAACAAATCCGTAGATTGCGCTAGTATTTTGTCCCTTTGAGTTAATTAATGGATTGGTTATAAAAGCAAAGTAAGCACGATAAACCAAGCCCATTCCATCAAGTAAAAAAAGTTTTTCCAATTAAGATATTTTCAATTTATTAGTGAACTAAAAAAGTTCTTTACATATTTCAAATACAATAATCCAAGTTAAAAAACTTTTAGTGATTCCCATAAATAATTTAGAAATAATGATTTACAATAAATAATGGTTTGATAGAAAACACTTTTTCTTTATTTTTATCACGGAGAGCTGGCAGAACGGCTAATGCACCAGTCTTGAAAACTGGCGTCCTAACGGGCTTGGGGGTTCGAATCCCCCGCTCTCCGCAGAAAAAATTATGAAAATAAACTTAATTACTTTTTTATTGGTGTGTATCTCACTTTTTAGCAACAATTTATTTGCTTTATCAGACACTTTAAGAGTAAAGCAAGATACATTATTCATTCAAAGATCAACTCAAAATTCAATTTCCGAAGATGAAGTTGCGGTAGATTCACTTTTAGAATTGGCTCGAGAATATTATAATGATGCAGTTGATTCTGAAAATGAGAACGATTTAAATCGAAGTCAAAAATTATTTGAGTCGGCAATTAATATTTTGAATGACATTAATAATATTAATGACCAATCGCAAAACAAAGAATATCTTGATCTTGTAAATACAGTTATTGAAGCTTACAACCGTGATATTTCTCTTATCGATAAACTTCCAGTTGATGCACCAGCATATGTCTTAAGAGTAAAATTGAGTGAAGAAATTGAGCGGATGACGAATCCAACTGTACCAAATATTACTAATGAATTTTCTACAAGTTCTGTTCCTTTAGAAGTTAATGAATATGTCAATAGAAGTATTTCATATTTCATGACAAGAGGGAGAGAAGTTTTTGAAAAATGGATTTTCCGTTCTGGAAAATATTATCCAATGATGGAAAAAATATTTGAAGAGGAAGGAACGCCGAGAGAGATAATATACCTTTCGATGGTTGAAAGCGGATTAAATCCAAACGCAAGATCATGGGCTAGTGCAGTTGGAATGTGGCAATTTATTAAAGGAACTGGTTCACTTTACGGTTTAAGGTCAAATTATTGGTACGATGAAAGAAGAGATATTGAAAAAGCAACACGTGCTGCAGCTCGACATCTTAATGATTTATACGCTGAATATTCCGATTGGTATCTTGCACTCGGTGCTTATAATGCCGGCGGTGGAAGAATTAACAGAGGCATCCGAAGAAGTGGTTCTACAAATTATTGGGAAATGAGAAAATTTTTACCGCAAGAAACTAGAAATTATGTTCCGCAATATATTGCAGTTACAATGATGGCGATGAAGCCAGAAATGTTTGGATTTCGAAATGTTGAAAAAGATTTACCGTTACAGTATGAAATTGTTACAATTGAAGATTGCGTTGATTTAAGTATTATTGCAGCTTGCGTAGGTTCAACTCTTGAGGAAATTAAAAATTTAAATCCGGAATTGTTAAGATGGTGCACGCCTCCAAATTTTCCGAACTATCAACTTAAAATTCCAATTGGTACAAAAGAAAAATTTTTAGCCGAATACCAATTAATTCCCGATGATAAAAAATTAAATTATGTTGTTCACAAAGTTAAAAGGGGAGAAACAGTTTCGAATATCGCAAGAAAATATGGACTTGTATCTTCTGTTATAATTGATGCGAATGGAATTTCAAAAAAAACGCGACTTTCAGTTGGTCGTGAACTTGCGATACCAATTCCAAAAAATGGATCAATTGTTCATAATGTAGTTGAAACAGAAATCGACAAACCTTCGATAGCTAAAACTATAAAACCAAAAAAGAAAACTACATTAAAGGATCGTGAAAAAGTTTTTGCAGCCGATGATAAAGTAAAAGTTCGATATAAAATTAAAAAGGGAGATTCTTTAGGAGAGATTGCAGAATTGTTTGATGTTAGAATGAGTGATTTAAGAAATTGGAACGATTTATCATACAGAAATAAAATTTTTGTAGGAACTTCTTTGGAAATTTGGGTACCGCAAAGTCAGAATAAATATTATAAAGATTTAGCATCAAAAGGAATTGAAAAAGAAATTAGTTCTATAAAAAATTCTTCATCAACAAATAATAAAACTCACAGAGTTAAACGTGGTGAAAATTTAGAATTAATTGCTGATAAATACGACTTGACAGTTGATGAATTGAAAGAACTCAATAATTTGCAATCGGACAAAATAATGTCCGGAACAAATCTTAAAATTAAACATGTTGTTGTAGAAAAGAATAATTCAAAACAAACTCAACCGAAACAAATTGAAAAAATAATTACAGTGAAAAAGAACCAAGTTCAAATTAACCACATTGTAAAACTAGGTGAGACGCTTGAATTAATTGCAGGAAGATACAATGTTGAAGTTGGTGAAATTCAAAAATGGAATGATATTACTTCTCAAAAAATTTTATTAGCAGAAAGATTAAAAATTATTTTACCAAAATCCAAAGTAAAAACTCACACAGTTAAAAAAGGAGAATCACTTTGGTCAATTGCGAAAAAATTTAATGTTCCATTTAATGATTTGCAACAATGGAATAATTCGAAGAAAAACACGAACGTCGGAGATTTGATAATTATAATTCTTTAAAAGTATTTCCTGTGAATTCAAAAAATAATTTATCAAAAATATTTATATTCACGGTTTTAATTCCATTTACATTATTATCTCAACAATATAACGAGAAAGACCAACGAGCAACTTCAATTGGGAGAATTGGACTTTCAGTTTCCTCGAATGGAGTTTTGGGAAATTCATTCAGAGGACCGTTTGTAACAAAAAGTGAACCATCTTGCGAATACCCAATTGGTTCTGGAGTTGAGCATTTATTTGACGGTGGATTTTGGATTGGAGCAAATGTTCGTGGACAAAAATTAGTTTCTACTTCTGCAGCCGGTGATGATGCAAACGGATATGATCCTGGAAATGCTGGCTATGAATTCACTTCAAATAAATTATTAATCGAACGATCTTCAATTGAAAATTCTACTTTCTATTCACCACTTGCAATTAGCCATCAAGATTTTATTGCCGAATACACAGACAGTTTAACTCGAATTCCAAATGGTGGTCCTGTAATTGATCAACACACGCAACCAATAAATCTTCATATAAAACAAGAATCGTATGCGTGGAATTTTCCTTTCACAGATTATTTTGTTTTATTGAATTACACAATTACAAATAAAAGTGCCGACACATTGAAAGACGTTTTTCTTGGAATGTGGGGAGATTATATTGTACGAAATATTAAAGTAACTGCACCGCGCGGAACAGAATTTTTTAGCCACTCTTCTTTTGGTTATGAAAAATCCTCAAATTATTTTTACGCATACGATTACGATGGTGATCCCGGATTTACAGATAGTTATATCGCAGTAAAAATAATTGGTGGCGATTGGAGAGGAGCATTAATTCAGCCACAGATTTTTAATTCATGGCCTGAACAATTAAAAAAATTATATGTTGGAAAAGATGCGCCATTCGATTCGTTGCAATCGAATGTTCAATTTTGGGGATATCGAAGTACTGATTTGAATTTGGGCTCTCCTAAAAATGATGGAGAAAGATATTTAAAAATGAGTTCTTCAATTAGTAATACTATCTATCAACAAGAAATTCAAAATAAACCTTCGAACTTACTTTCTTTTATTTCAATTGGTTCTATTCCTGTTTTAAATCCAAAAGAAAGTATGACAATTGTATTTGGAATTGTTGCCGCAAAAAAATATGGAAATCGTTCAAGTACAATTAATGATTCACTTTCCAGAATTACATTAACTGATAATCTTCAATGGGCGCAAAGAGCTTACAATGGAGAAGATACAAATGGAAATGGTAAACTTGATCCTGGAGAAGATTATAATAACAATAATAAATTAGATCGATATCGCTTGCCGGAACCGCCGGTTCCACCGAAAATAAAAATTATTCCTGCAGATAAAAAAGTTACAATTTATTGGGATAAAAAATCGGAATCGAGTATCGATCCTATTTCAAGATTAAAAGATTTTGAAGGTTATCGGTTGTACCGAACGACATTAAATAATTCAACTTCTCAGTCATCTTACGATAATTTAGTTTTATTTGCAGAAATTGATTCAATTGGAAATTCGATTGGAGTAAACAGCGGATTCCAAACTAAAGGTGCATTCACATTTTATTCGCAACCAATAAAATTTGAAAATGATACTACAAAATATTTTTATAGTTATGAAGTAGAAAATATGTTGAATGGTTGGCAATATAGTTTCAGTATAACAGCTTTCGATGAAGGAGATGAAGTGCGTGGAATTCCATCTTTGGAATCGAGCAGAGAGACAAATTTAATTCGCGTATTTCCCGGAACGTCAGCAAATAAAAATTTTTCGCAAGGTGAAACTTATGTTTATCCAAATCCATATTATGGAAATGCAAAATGGGATGGATTAAATGAACGTGAAAAAAAAATATATTTTGCAAATCTTCCACTTTTAGCAGAAATCAAAATTTATACTTCTGCTGGAAGAATTGTTGATTCATTTAAACATGATGGATTATTATATCGTGGCGAGGATGTTCGATGGTTTGCTCAAACTGGCAGGGAAAATGTTCAACTTTCTGGTGGCGAACATGCATGGGATTTAATCTCAAGCTATGATCAAACTTTAGCAACTGGTTTGTATATTTATACTGTTAAAGATCTTGAAACCGGAAAAATTCAATCTGGCAAATTCGTAATTATTAAATAATTAAAAAGGAAAAGCAATGAGAACTAAAATTACAATTTTTATTTTAACAATAATTTCTTTCGTAAATATTGAAGCACAATATTCAAAACGGAGTATAAAACAAATCCAATTTGTTTCTGATAGCTTGCTAAACTTAACTCCTTCCCAAGATGCGAGTCCATATAAAGATAGTATACTTTGGGTTAAAGGAGTTGTAACAACTCCAGTTAGAGTTGAGGGAGGAAGGCATCAATTTTTTACCGGCGATCGTTTTAGATTTGTAATTAAAGATCCATCTGATTCTGTTTATAATTATATAACTGTAGTTGCTGCTGATACAGCTTGGTTCCGTGATAATATTGGAATTGATCTGCTTGTTCCTGGCGATTCAATTGAAGTTCTTGGTAAAATAAGTGAATACAGATCTTTAACCCAATTTGAAATTTTAAAACAAAGTGGATGTTTAAATTTGCTCGGAACATCGAAAGCAAATTTAGGTCCGAAGACAGTTGGATTAGATAAATTTTTCAACCAATCTACCGTTGTTAGATTAAATTCTGAAAAATACGAAAGTGCCTTCATTAAATTTTTAGATGTAACTGTTTTAAGTATTAATATTTCAGAATTTACTGTAGCAGATGATGCAGGTAATAGAATTACAGTTGACGACCAATCAAATTTAATTTACGGAAATATACCGCCGGCTCCAGGAACAAAACTTTCTTCTGTGCAAGGTTATATGTTTACAAATGCAGCAAGTGGCTGGACTGTAAATCCACTTCGACCTACAGATTATGTTATTTCAGGAGCGGCACCAACAATTTTAAATATTGCTCGAGTTGATTCTTTTCCCAAACCAAATAGTGCAGTTTCAATTAAATCAAAAATTTATGTAACAGGTTTTACAATTGCATCTTCAGAATTGCATTATAAAATAAATAATGGACCATCGAACAAAATAAATTTAACAACAACAGGTGATTCAATTTATACTGGACAGATTCCAGCTTCAAATGTAGATAGTGCAATTGTTACATTTTATATTTTAGCGAAAGGATCAAATAATAATATTTCTACTTTTCCACCTGACACACTTCGCGAAAAATTATTTTATTTAACATTAAACAGAAATTTAACAATTCAAGATGTGCAGTTTAATCCATATGGTGGAGGCTCGAGTTATTCAAATATGAAAGCTACATTAAGAGGAATTGCCACAACTGACAGAAGAATTTACGGTGCAATAAATATTCAAAACGGAACTGGAAAATGGAGTGGAATTAGAATTCGTGCAACTAACGACACATTAATTCGAAGAGGAGATGATGTCTCGGTAACAGGAATTATTAAAGAAGTCAGCGGACTTACACTTCTCGATTCATCTGTAATTTCAATTCTTTCATCGAATAATTCTTCGCCAATCCCAACAAAAATTAAAACTGCAATGGTAACTACTGGCGCGATTGATGCTGAACAATACGAATCTGTTTTGTTAAAGTTGGATAGTGTTTATGTTGTAAACTTAAATGAAGATTCGCCGAGCAATCAAAATTTTGGTGAGTTTGGAATTAGTGAAAATAAAAATAATAGTGTTGGACTTCGTATTGATGATTATAGTACAAAAATTCCATTTTCAAATGATACAGCTCGCGCTGCAGGAAAAGGAAAAATTCAACTTAAAAAGGGTGATTATTTTGCTTCAATAATTGCACCGCTTGATTATTCCTTCAGTAATTTTAAACTTCTTCCGAGAGATTCTGCTGATTTTATTGGATTCAAATCTTTGGTATCTGTAAAATTAGAAAATGATTTAATTCCTAAATATTTAAAATTAGATCAAAATTATCCGAACCCATTTAATCCTTCAACTACAATCCGTTATCATCTTCCAACAAATGGAGAAGTAAATATTACTGTTCATAATTTAGTTGGACAGCAAGTTGATGAACTATTTAATGGAAAGCAGAATGCCGGAAGTTTTGAAGTAAAATTCAGAGCAAATAATTTACCAAGTGGAATTTATTTTGTAAAACTTCAGCACGAAAGAAGTTCGATTACAAAGAAAATTGTATTCTTAAAATAAATTATAGTTGAAATTTGTATTGACTTCAAAATTTATGAGTGGAAAAGAAATTTGGAAGTTTATTCCACTCATAATTATTTTTAGTTGTCAGCAACCAAACGAACCTTTTGAGAGAGAAAATAAACCACCTCAAACTTCACTTTGGGCAGATTCGATTGCACAAGTTGTAACGAGCACAATTAAACTTCATTGGTGGGGAGATGATCCTGATGGATTTGTTAAAGGATATTTTCTTACAACTGATAATTTAAACTGGGTTTGGACAACTTCGAATGAATCGACTTTAACTTTAAAACTTGGAAATAAATCAATTGATACATCAAATATAAAAGTTACAGCAGTTGATGATGAAGGAAATGGAATTTGGGATCAAAAAGTTCAGTTTGGAAATTATTCTTACGGGTGTGAACCATTCGACGATTTAAATAAAGATGGAAAATATTCAACAGGAGAACCATTTACAGATTTAGGATTGGGTGATCAAACTCCGGCAAATATAAAATTAGTTGTAAAAAATTCACCTCCTTCAGTTGCATTTAATGTTTCATCAACTATTCCATCAATCACGCTTCCGGTTGCAACTTTTACTTTTACCGGAATTGATCCCGATGGTTCTTCAACAATTCAAAATTATTTTATTTCCTTGAATGACACTGCAAGTAGTTCTTGGAGACCAATTCCATCAAATACAAATATTATTACTATGGTTGCAGATCTTTCCGATACTAGTAAAAATATTGTAATTGCAAAAATATTAATTGGTTCAACTTTGCAGGATATTGGAATTACAATTCCGAATTTCAAATTAAATAATTTTAATAGATTGTATTTGTATTGTCAGGATGGAACTGGAGCAAAAAGTAAAATTACTATAATGCCGGATAGTTCCAAAACCTGGTTTGTAAAAAAACCAGTTGGTAGAAAAAAATTATTATTAGTTGATGAATTTGGAATTTCATCTCCAGATCCCGATTTAGTTTATAAAGAAATACTTTCTTCAACAGTTGATAAAACTGGAAAATCTTTTGGTGATTATGATGCAATTGATTTATCAACAAATCAAATTCCAAAATCAATTGCTCGATATATGTTACTTGAAACTTTAAAATTATATAAAATAATTTTCTGGTATGGAAAAGTTATAAATTATGATTTAGCTCAACAAGTTATTCCGCAATTTATTGATAAAGGTGGGAGTGCAATTCTCTCAACCGGATTCCAAAATTTAAGTTTATCAGGAACTGATCCATCACTACTCGCACTTGATTTTGCGCCATTTGATAGTTTGATAACTTCGTATAATAAAGATTCGATTTCGGTTAGTGGATTTATTCCAAGAGTTTATTCTCAATCACGAATTTTAGCAAATGATTCTGTTTCGCAAAATAAATTTCCACAATTAATTTATGATAGAACTGCACTCTTTGGAACTTATGCAATTCAACAGGGATTATCAGATAAAGTTTTATATCGTTTGGATTCTGCAAAGGCAACAAATCCAAGTAATACGGAAGAAAAATGGATTGGCAGACCGGCTGTGATTGTTCAATCGCAAAATAAAAAAATTGTTTTCGCAACAATTCCACTTCATCTATGTAATTCAAATGAAGTCGGAACAAATATTCCACAATTAAAATTATTTTTTGAAAAAATATTTTCAGGTGAATTTGGTGAATAATAGAATTAAAATAATTTTACTTTTAATTGCTTTATTAATTGTGAATTTATCTTCACAAGAGAAAGGAAAATTAGAGGGAACTGTTATTGATTCACAAACAAAAGAATCATTAATCGGTGCGACAATTAAGATTAAAGGAACTTATTATGGAGCAGCGAGTGATATTGATGGAAAAATTCAAATTCTAAATATTAATCCGGGTGAATATGTTGTGGAAATTTCTATTATTGGATATAAAACTGCACAGTACACTGGAATAAAAATATTTCCAAATCAAACTTCAACAATAAATGTTTTACTTTCGGAAACAATTTTATCGCTCGACAAAGAAATAGTAATTGTTGGTGAAAAACCATTATTCGATATTGAAGAAGCTTCAAGTGTTCGAACAATTACTTTGGACGAAATTCGAGCAGCGCCGGTTTTAAGTGTTCAAGATATTGTTTCGAAACAAGTTGGAGTAACAAAAACTGCAGAGGGAATTTATATTCGCGGAGCACGGGCTTATGAAACAAGCTATCTTGTTGATGGAGTCTCTGCAAAAGATCCGTTAGCTGGAACTGGTTTTGGTGTAGAAATTAATCCACTTGCGATGAAGGAAGTTGAAATTATTACTGGAGGATTGAGCGCTGAGCATAGTTCCACCGCCGGAGTTATTTCTGTTACAACTTTAAGTGGTACAGATAAATTTCAATTTGCAACTTCTGTAAAAAGAGATAATATAAATTCGCGTTCAACAAATAATTCTAATTTTAATCAAGATCAAATTGATTTTACTTTTAGTGGTCCAATTATTTCTGATAAATTTACCTTTTATTCTTCCTTTTCAGGATTTGCTTCTGATGAATTTACAAGATCCCCTGCATCTCAACTAAATTCATCAATTGCAGGAGGAACTCGTTTTGCGCCGAGACAGGATAACAGAATGAATGGATTATTTAAATTTACTTTTCAGGAATCGGGAGCGAAATATGAAACTTCATATCGTCGCTCGTTAAAAATAAATCAAAATACAAGAATGCTACAAATTGGAGGCAATGATGTTGTGCTCGGTCCCGGTTTTCAATATGCATTTTCTTTACAACCTGATAATGCCAACACTTACACTCACGATGCAAATTTGCTGAACTTTAAATATTCAGTTGCGATCGATTCAAAATCTTTTTTTGAAGGACAAATTAGTCGACTCTTCACGCGACTTAGAACTGATGCAAATGGAAGAGAATTTCGAACTGATTCAATAACTTCAGTTTTAGATCCGCGAAGTATAATTACAAGTCCAATTAGTTACTGGGAATATTCTTTAAAAGATAGCGTGATGTATGTAATTTTAAGTGATCCAACTATTGCTGGCTTGTATAATAATGGTGGAATTGCAACTTTATGGCACGATCATTTTGCTGAAGAAATTACAATTAAAGGAGATTATTCATTTCAATTAAATTCTGAAAATAAATTTAAAACAGGAATTGAATTAAAATTTCAGGAGTATCAATGGATTGATATTAATCGGCCTTGGATCGGTGCACCAATTAAAGTTGGAGATCTTTCACGTTCTTTGGGAGAATCTTTTGATATTTGGCACGTTTGGCCGGCGCAAGGTGGCGCATATTTTCAAGATCAAATTAATTATAATGGTTTAATTGCATTTTTAGGATTAAGATTTCAATACTGGGCGCCAGGGAAATTTGTAGATGATGTAATTAATAATCCTGAAAGTATTTCCAAAAAAATATTAACGCAAAAAAATGTTGACGAATATAATTCGAATACTTTTACTTTATTTGAAAGAAAATTAAAAGGAAGATTACTTCCAAGGTTAAAAGTTTCTTTTCCTATAACTGATAATCAAGTTTTATTTTTTAATTACGGACATTCAGTTGATTGGCCAAATGCATATCAAGTTTATTCCGGGTTAGATATTAGCAGACAAGATCGATCTCCACTTTCCAGAATTGGAAATCCTGCGCTTGAACCAGAAACAACTGTTGAATATGAAATCGGTTTACGAAATCAATTTACAATTAACGACGTTTTAACACTTACTGCGTACAGTAAAGATAAATTCGATTATGTCGTTCGCCGATATCTTGCAGAACTTGATAAAACAACTTATGTGAATGAAGATTACGCGCGGATAAATGGAATTGAGTTTACTTATTTAAAAAGATTTACTCGCACTTTTAATATTTCATTTATGTCATCTTATCAAATTGCGAAAGGTAAAAGTAATTCTGCAGAAGCTTCTTTTTTTAGATTTACTAATGAGCAAACTACAAAAGAAAAATATCTTGCTTGGGATCGACCTTGGCAAATTCGACTTACTTCAAATTATAAAATTGATGAAGAACTTGAATTAAACGAATTATTATCATTCTTGTATGAGACAAAGTTATTCACTCAAATTAATTATCAATCCGGAAAAAGATACACTCCATTTATTAAATCTGGTTATGATTATAATTTAAAGCGAGATATTTACAAAGAGGATATTAGCAGAGAATATCAATCGATTGGTGAAAGTTGGTTTTGGGTTGACTGTAGTTTTCAGAAATCATTCAAAGTAAATTCTACTGAATTTGTAATGAGTTTAGAAATTACAAATCTTCTTAACAGTAAAAATTCGACAATAATAAATCCATTAACTGGCAAAGCATATGAACTTGGTGATGTAACTCCATACAGAGATCCAACAAAACCACATCCCGAAGATTCCGGATTGCCACCATTTGATCCTGCTAGATATCTTGAACAAAGACACCTTGTAATCGGTTTAATATTTAATTTATAAATGAAAAATATTTTTATTTTTTTGTTGATAGTCGCATTTTTTGGAAAAACAAATTCTCAAAATTTCTTTCCAAGTTTTGGAAAACAACGAACGGGAACTTCAGCATTTACATTTTTACAAATTGGAGTTTCACCTCGCGGAATTGCAATGAGTGATGCGTTTTCTTCAATAAGCGATGATGCTTCAACTTTGTTTTATAATCCCGCACGTGCAGTTCTTCATCACAGAAATCAAACTATGGTTTCGCATGGATTATGGTTCGCAGGATTGCAACACCACTATAGTGCATTTATTTACAAATTATCTGAAAATAATGCAGTCGGAGTTTCAATTAATTCTCTTTATTCAGACAAAATGGTAAAGAGAACTGAATTTTTACCGGAAGGAACTGGAGAATCGTTTTCATTTAACGATTTTGCATTTGGACTTACATATTCCAAAAAATTTTCTCAGCAATTTAGTTTTGGAATTACAACAAGATACGTTTCAGAAAATTTGGCTGAATATAAAATGAGTAATATTCTCTTTGATGTTGGAATTTCGTATGATTTAGGAAATGAGAAATCGCAATTCGCAATTACTTATACAAATATTGGAAGTTCATCAAAGCCAAAAGGAACAAGTAATAGTTCGACACAAAATTTTGAAGAATTTTTACCTCCATCGCTTTTTGCAATTTCAATTGCTTCAGAAATATTAAGCGAAGAAGATTATAATGTAAAAAGTGTAATTCAATTAAATCATCCGAATGATAATTCAGAACATTTTGCAATTGGAACTGAATTTGAGTGGCAAAAAATATTTTATTTGCGAACAGGATTTCGAATAAATTATGAGGAACAGGATTTACCATCTTTTGGTGTTGGGTTATTAATTCCATATGATGACTTTCTTGGAAAGTTAGATTATGGAGTTGCATCGTACAATGAACTTGGTTTAACTCACAGAATTTCTTTGAATGTGATTTTATGAAAAATAATATTTATAAATATTTACTCGTTTTAGTTTTATTAATAAATGGATGCGATGGATTACTTGGAGTTAAAGATCCAAATATTGCCATCGATTTTCCACCACTTCCACAAACAGATGTAAAGTCGATAGAATTTATACAGTTACTTCCAGTTTGGAATGGATTTAATCAACCGGAAGATGTGATAGTTGGATTTGATGATTTAGTTTATATCGCTGATACAAAAAATAATAAAGTTATTCAGCTTGATGTAAATGGAAAAATATTAGGTTCAATAAATATTCCGGAACCAACAGCAATTACACAAGACAGAAGATTAGACCTTTTAGTAATTGGAAAATACGATTCAACTTTTGGAAATATTAAAATAAAATTATCGTGTCTTTATAGAATTAAACTTGTAAAGTATAATCATCAGATTTCAAATTCTGTTGCAACGCCTGTAATAATTCATCCGGGATATATTTTGGGAAGAAATTTAAAAGTTAGTGATTCATCAGTAACATTTACAGGAGTTGCTGTAATGTCTGATAATCAATATTATATTTCGAGAAGAGGAAAAGATAATTTATCACTAATTCAATCTGGCGGACCGGATAATAATATTCTTTGGTTTGATAAAAATGATAAATTAATTACTCCGCTTACTGGATATTTAAATCCAATTGGAAGTGGAAAAGCATCGAGCAATGGAATTACAAATATTGCAACTTATGCTGTTCCGCCACAAAGATCGAACGTTGATACAAAAAAACATTTTCTTTTAACTTTAGATGGCGAAACAAGTTTCAGAGTTCAGGGAATGAGATATTCATCTGGAAGAGAAGATGTTGCGTTTTTGCCAGATCCTCAACTTGAAAATATTGACACGACTATTGGTCGAAGATTTTTATATGACAGCGATCCGACTGATGATTTGCTCCAATCCGGATTTAAATCACCTGAGAAAATTTTGTACACTGCAGATAGAGGTTATATAGTTGTAGTCGATAGTGGAACCGACAGTCTTTATCTTTTTACTTCAAGTGGAATTGAAGGAATTCTTCCGCCAACTTATTCCGGTGAAAGGAAAAATATTATTGTTTCTTTTGGTGGTACCGGAAGTGGAAATAAACAATTTAACAAACCAATGGGAGTTGCTTATTTTCAATCGGATCGTATTTTTTATGTTGCAGATAAAGGAAATAATCGAATTACACGTTTTAAATTATCAACGGATTTTAAGTAAAAAGCTTTTACTTTCTTTAGTAAACAAAAAAAACTATTTTGTGGTATAATTTTAAATTTAATAAAAATGAAAAAAACATTAAAAAAAATTTTAGTAGCATTTGTAATTTTAATTGCCTTTGGACTTGGAACACAATATAATATTCTAATTTCAAGTAATAATATATATGAAGCATTTGGAAAATTCAGAGATGTCTTAATCCAAGCGGATAAATATTATGTTGATGATGTTGATTCAAAAAAATTAACTGATTCAGCAATTGAGGGAATGTTGAATTCGCTCGATCCTCATTCAATCTATATTAAAGCAGATCAATTAAAAAAAGTAAACGAAGATTTCAAAGGAAAGTTTGAAGGAATTGGTGTTGAGTTTGCAATTATGAACGATACAATTACTGTTGTTCAACCAGTTGGTGGTGGACCTTCTGCGTTAGTTGGAATTCTTTCAAATGATAAAATTGTAAAGATCGATGGAAAGACTTCAGTTGGTTTTGTAAATGATCAGGTTATGAAATCCTTAAAAGGATCGAAGGGAACAAAAGTTGCTGTTTCAATTTTTAGAGCTGGAGTAAAAGAATTAATTGAATTCGAAATTATTCGTGACGTAATTCCATTGTACAGTGTTGATGTACATTTAATGTTAAATAATGAAGTTGGATATATTAGTGTATCCCGTTTTTCGGAAACAACTACAGAAGAAATGATTTCAGCTCTTAATGATTTGAAATCAAAAGGATTAAAACAATTAATTCTCGATTTGAGGTTTAATCCTGGTGGATTTCTTGATCAAGCAGTTAAGATGAGCGATCTATTTCTTGATGGTGGAAAAGATTTCAAAAGAAAAATAGTTTACACTAAAAGTAGAAAGACCGATTTCGATGAAGAGTATTTTGCAGAAACGAATAGTGATTTTGAAAAAACACCAATTGTAATTCTTATTTCTAATAATTCTGCCTCAGCAAGTGAAATTGTTTCTGGCGCAATTCAAGATTGGGATCGTGGTTTAATAGTTGGCGAAACAAGTTTTGGGAAAGGATTAGTGCAAAGACAATTTCCTCTTTCAGATGGTTCTGCATTCAGATTAACAATTGCGAGATATTACACTCCAACTGGAAGATTAATTCAACGTCCATACGATTCCGGAAAAGAAAAATATCAGAAAGAAGCTTTCGAGCGACAAGAAGTTGAAGGCGAAAATATTGAACATAAAAATGATAAAGCTGATTCGACCAAATCTGTTTATTATACTTTGCGTGAAAAAAGAAAAATTTATGGAGGTGGTGGAATAACACCAGATTTCGTAGTTAAATCTTCGAGCAGTACAGAATACACAGTTTCGCTTTTACGGAAAAATATATTTTATGAATTCGTTGCAAACTATCTTACAGAGAAACCATTATCTGACAATTTAAAATCGACATTAGAAAATTTCAATAAGAGATTTAATTTTTCTGATGAAGAAATGAATGAGTTCACAAAATATGCAAATGATAAAGGTGTTAAGACAAATTCTGAGCAATACGAAAAAGATAAAAATTATATTAAAGGTAGATTGAAAGCACATATAGCACGAAAATATTTTGGAAATGTTGGTTGGTATAAAGTGATTCTCGAATATGATAATCAACTTCAAAAAGCATTAAACCTATTGCCAGAAGCTTCAAAAATTGCCAAACTCAATTAAGTTATTTTTTTATTTAGCAATTGGCTTTATAATATTTTCCGGGATTTTTGTTTTTGTTGCTGAAGGGGAAAATTCTGCAGATAATTTATCAGAAAATAAAACCGAAATACTTCCACCGCAAGTTGGAGAAGAGTTGGTTTATGAAGTCAGTTACGGATTCATTTCAATTGGCACAATTCGGTTGCAAGTAATAGAGCCAATAGAAAAAAATAAAATTAAATTACACAGAGTAAAATGTTTTATTGACTCTTATAATCTCCCTTTTGTAAATGTTCATTTTGTAATGTATAGTGAACTTGATGATGAACTATGGAGTAACTTTTTTTCTTTTTCAAATACAGGTGATAAAAATAATAGATGGTATGTTGAATATGATTTTCAATACAAAAAAAATAATATTGAAGTTGAACATGGAAATCTTGATACAAAAAGAATTCATTTAAAATTAACAGATACAATTTCTATAAAATATCAAGATGGATTGTCTTTATTTTATTATGCTCGAATGAATTTGAATTCATTACAAAATCAAAGTTTAGCAACGTACATGAATGAGAAAAAATTAAATACCTCTATAAATTTCACCGATCAAAATACCCAAACTGAAATAGACGCAGTTAAATATCCGATAGCTACAAAATATTTTAACGGAAATATTGAGTACAAAGGAGTTTATGGTTTAACAGGAAAATATGAAGGTTGGTTTTCAAGAGATAATGCTGCAGTTCCAATTCGCGCGAAGATGAAAGTTATTCTCGGATCTGTAAATATTGAGTTAATAAGTTGGAAACGAAAAAATTGGACTCCTCCAAAAATTTAATATGACAATTCTTCCATTCGAAAAAAGTTTTCCAAAAATTCATCCTTCGGTTTTAATTGCCGAAGGTTCACATATAATCGGTGATGTAGAAATTAAAGAAGATTCAAGTATTTGGTTTAATACAGTTGTTCGTGGAGATGTAAATTATATTCGAATTGGAAAACGAACGAACATCCAAGATAATTCTGTTGTGCATGTTACACATGATATTTATCCTTGCATTATAAAATCGAATGTAACGATTGGACACAGCGCAGTAATTCACGCATGTACAATTCTTGATTATACTTTAATTGGAATGAATGCAACGATTCTTGATAATTCAACAATTGGTCCTTTTGTTTTAATTGCAGCCGGAAGTCTAATTTTACAACATGCAAAAATTCCGGAAGGTGTACTTGTTGCAGGAGTTCCCGGAAAAATAATTCGGAATTTAACTCAAGGTGAATTAGATGGATTAAAGGAGTCGGCAGATAATTACGTTAATTATGTGAAAAGGTACCGACAGACACCACCTAAAATATGAACAGTTACAATATTAATTCAGCAACTGAAGGACTTTTACAACTATACAAAATTAATAACCCAGCAGTTTTAAATTTATTAAAAAAGTTTTTTAAATATTATAAATTAGACAAATCAATAATCAGCATCAATTTTACAACTGATAAAGAAATAAAATTCCTTCATAAAAAATATTTTTCTAAAAATAAAACTACAGATGTAATTACTCTCGATTGGAGTGAAGGGAAAAATATTGAAGGGGATATATTTATTAATTTAGTACAAGCAAAAAGACAAGCAATAATTTATAAGCAAACTATTCAAAAAGAAATTGCAAGATTAGTTATTCATGGGTTGTTACATCTTTTGGGTTACGATGATGTAACAATTAAAAAATATAAAACAATGATTATTAAGCAAGAATTTTTAATTTCTAAATTTTTAAAATAATCTTTTACTTGACATTGTAACTATTTATTGCAGATGTTTGCAAAGCAAATAAATATAAAAAAATGAAGAAATCCTTAATTATAGTTGAATCTCCATCCAAAGCAAAAACAATAAACAAATATCTTGGTAAAAATTATATTGTAAAAGCTTCGGTTGGACATATAAAAAATTTACCAAAATCTAAACTTGGTGTTGATGTAGAGAATGAATTTGAATCTACTTTCGAGATAATGCCAAATAAACTTGCTGTAATTACTGAACTTCAAGAGTGTGCAGAAAAAGCAGATAAAATATTAATAGCAACCGATCCAGATCGTGAAGGTGAAGCAATTGCATATGATATCGCAGAAGAAATTGTTTCAAGAAATAAAAATATTAAGCGTGTTCTTTTTCATGAAATAACAAAATCCGGAATTGAAGAAGGAATTAGCAATCCACTAGCTATTGATAAAAACATGGTGGAATCTCAACGTGCAAGAAGAGCAATGGATAGAATTGTTGGATATAAATTAAGTCCATTTATTTGGAAAACGGTTTATTATGGACTTTCTGCTGGAAGAGTTCAATCAGTTGCAGTAAGATTAATTTGTGAAAGAGAAGCTGAAATTGAAAAATTCATTCCAAAAGAATATTGGAGCATGGTCGGTGAATTTACCAGCAATAGTTCTGAACCATTTTATGCGAAACTTGCAAAAATAAATGGAGGTCTTCCGACTATTTTAAACAAACAAAATGCTGAAGAATTAAAATCTGAAATTACTAAACAATTATACAGCATTAGTGATATTGTAAAAAAAGAAACTAAGCGAAATCCAAATCCACCATTTATAACTAGCACACTTCAACAAGAAGCATCTTCGCGACTTAGATTTTCCGCAAAACGAACAATGATGTTAGCACAAAAATTATATGAAGGAATTGATCTTGGTGAAGAAGGTACTGTTGGATTAATTACTTATATGAGAACTGACTCAACTCGAGTTAGCGAAACTATTCTTACAGAACTAAGATCTTATATTTATACTTCTTATGGTGCTGAATATATTCCCAAAGAATCAAGAATTTATAAAAAAGGAAAAACTTCGCAAGATGCACACGAAGCGATAAGACCAACATCACTTAAGTTCACTCCGAAATATGTTAAAAGTTTTTTAGACAAAGATTTATTTGCTCTTTATGAATTAATTTGGAATAGATTTGTTGCATCGCAAATGTCTTCTGCAATTTATGAACAGCTGACGGTTGAAGTTACAGGAGGTAGATTTTTATTCAGAGCAACAGGTTCAACACCAATCTTTCGTGGATTTCTACAAGTATACGACGATCTCGAAAATGATAAAGATGAAATTGAAGATGAAGATCCGACATCAAAAATTCCTTCAAAATTAAATATTGGCGACGACGCAATTTTAAATGCATTGATGCCGAGACAACATTTTACAAAACCACCTGCGAGATATACAGAGAGTTCTTTAGTGAAAGAACTTGAAGCACTTGGAATTGGAAGACCGAGTACTTATGCTCAAATAATTACAACTATTGTGGGTAGAAATTATGTTACTCAAGAAAACAGAAAACTTTACGCAACCGAACTTGGAATTGTAGTTACTAATATTTTAAAACATAATTTTCCAAAAGTGTTGAATGTTAAATTCACAGCATTAATGGAAGAAGAACTTGAAACCATTGCAGCTGGAAAGAATACATATTTACAAGTTCTCAATGATTTCTACCTTCCTTTTATTGAAGAATTAAACCAAGTAGATGAAAAATCTGGCGAAATTAAAAAATCTTTAATCGAAATTACAGATGATATTTGTGAATTATGTGGTAAGTATTTTGTAAAAAAATGGGGAAGCAATGGTCGGTTCATGGCTTGTTCCGGATACCCAAAGTGTAAAAATACAAAACCACTTCCGGAGGATCAGGCTAAAATAATTGAATCAACAAATATTATTTGTAAAAGATGTAATGCGCCAATGGTTATGAAGGGTGGCAAATTTGGAAATTTTCTTGGTTGTTCAACTTATCCAACTTGTACTCACACACAACCAATGTCAATTGGCATGGATTGTCCAATATGTAAGGTTGGATATGTCATCGAAAGAAAAACAAAACGAAAAAGAAATTTTTATGGTTGCTCAAGTTATCCCGATTGTGATTTTGCATCATGGGATAAACCGATTCCAACCGAATGTTCATCGTGCAAGCATAGTTACATAGTCAAAAAATATTCGCAAAAAAAAGGCGAATATTTAAAATGTCCAGAATGCAAAGAAGAGTTTGATATTGTCGAGGAACAACCCATACAATAATGAAACTCCATAAGCTTATTGACGAATATTTAAAATATATTTCCGATGAGCTGAATTATTCTGAGAAGACTGTTATTTCATATCAAGCCGATTATTCAAGTTTAGATTTATTTTTAAATAATGAATACAAAATTGAAAAAGGTGATATTTCCGGAATTTCAAAAAATATTATACGTGGTTATTTAGCTTCATTATTCGAAAAGGGATTTTCCAAAAAAAGTATTCGCCGTCATTTATCTTCAATTCGATCTTTATTTAAATTCGCAATTAGGAAAAATTATATTTCTCTAAATCCAGTAGCTGGAGTTTTATTCCCTAAGATGGAAAAAAAGTTACCGCAATTTGTAAGTGAAAAACAGATGGCGACTTTGATCGATACTTATGATTCAAATTCTGAATTGAAAATTAGAGACAAAGCCATAGTTGAATTATTTTATAGTACCGGAATAAGAAGAGGTGAATTAGTCGGATTAAATTTAACTGATATAGATTATCATGGAAAAGTTTTAAAAGTAACTGGTAAAGGTAACAAACAAAGAATTGTTCCATTTAGTAGAATAGCAAAAGAAAAACTCTTAGATTATTTAAAGGAAAGAGAAAGTTTTGCAATTAAAAATGAAAATTCACTTTTTATTGGTAAAAACGGAATGAGAATCTTGGAGCATAATGTAAATAGAATCGTAAAAGATTTTTTTGCAAGAGCTCCGGAAATTCAACAAAAGAGCCCACATATTTTTAGACATTCGTTTGCAACTCATTTACTAAATAACGGCGCGGACATTAGAGTTGTAAAAGAATTACTTGGACATGTTTCACTTTCAACAACACAACTTTATACAAATGTTACAGCCGAAAAATTAAAAAAAGTTTATCAGCAAGCTCATCCTAAGTCAACTTAAAGGAACATATGAATAAATATTTTGATTCCCTTAAAATATCTCGACGCTCCGATATTACAGTTTCATTTATGTATGAAAAATTAAAGGAGAGATTAAAACTAAAAAAATTAAATTCAGTTGGATCTGAAAATATTATAACTGATAAAAATTTACATAGACCGGGATTAGCTTTGGCGGGTTATGTTGATCTTTTTACATTCCATCGTGTTCAACTTGTTGGGAATACGGAAATAAAATATTTAAATACGCTCACATTAGAAAAACAAATTGAAGCTGTAAAAAAGTTGGTTTCATTTGAACTCCCGTGTGTTATAATTTCAAACAATAATAAAGTTCACAAAAAAATTATCGCGTTAGCAGAAAAAAATAATATTGCACTTTTTACTACGCCATTGGAAACAACTAAAGCAAGTTATTTTATTTCGGACTTTTTGGATGATCAGTTTTCCCCGCAGACAACGATTCATGGTGCATTTATAGATGTATATGGAGTTGGTGTTATAGTTATTGGTAAATCTGGAATAGGCAAAAGTGAAATTGCACTTGACCTTGTTGAACGTGGCCACCGACTTGTTGCTGATGATGTAATAAATATAAATCAAAAAGGGGAAGGAATATTAATTGGAACAGGAACTGAACTTGTAAAACATTTTATGGAAATTAGAGGACTTGGTTTAATTGACATAAGAAGTATTTTTGGAATTCGTTCGATCCGTTTTCAAAAAAGAGTTGAAGTTATAGTGGAACTTCAGAATTGGAGTCGGGGCAAATTATTTACCAGAACCGGACTTGATCAATTGAATATTAAAATAATTGATGTGGATATACCACACATTCAACTCCCAATTTTCCCTGGTAAAAATATTACTGTTATTATTGAAGTAATTGCACTTAATTACCTTTTAAAGCATTATGGTTATAATGCTGCCAAAGCTTTTGCTAGCAAACTTCAAAGGGAAATTAAGAAAAAGAATAAAAAGTCTAAACGTGCAATTGATTATTTTGAGCATGATTTTGAATAAAAAAGTGTTGTTAAGTTGTAATAAATTTTTTATTTTCGCTGGAGAAATAACTAAAAATGAAATTTCACAGCAAGAAATACTTTAAATATATTCAGCAAACCGGAAAGATAGTTCATCTTTTCGATCCAAAAGTTTACGGAATATTGATGGCTTTTGTTTCAACATTAGTTTCTCTAGTAATTATTCTTTTTATAAATAAATATTGGGGAAATATATTAAGTATAGATTTTGGTGGAAATGAAAAAATTACATCTGAAAATAGAATTTTAAAAAATGAAATTTTAAAATTAACCCAAAACTATAAAGAGTTAGACCTTTCATTGCAAAACTTATCGGATAGAGATAATCAATTAAGAATGGCAGTCAACTTGCCGGTTATTGATGAAGATGAAAAAAAATTAGGAGTTGGAGGTTCTTCGAGTAATTTAGAAAATAATCTTCATTCAAATGATCTTGAAGGAATTATTTCTGCTTCAGGTAAATTAATTTCTGAGATGAAAAAGCAAATTCAATATCAAAAAGTTAGCTACACAAATATTTATTCTAAAAGTATCGACAACAAAGATTATTTACTTTCAATTCCTGCGATACAACCAATGACTGGTGTTTTAATTCGACATGGAAATTATGGAATGAGAACTCATCCAATTTTAAATGTTAGAAAAATGCATGAAGGAATTGATATAAATAATTCAATAGGAACACCTGTTTATGCAACTGGTGCAGGAAATATAGATTTTGCTGGAAACTCATCAACTGGTTATGGAATATCAATTCATATAAAACATGGATTCGAATTTGAAACTGTTTATGCACATTTATCAAAAGTTTTAGTACGTAGAAATCAAAAAGTAAAAAGAGGAGATTTAATTGCTTACTCGGGAAATACAGGATTATCAAGCGGACCTCATTTGCACTATGAAGTTAAATATCAAAACAAAAATATGAATCCTGCAAATTATTTTTTTGACGATAAACCTTTCATAAAATAAATTACAAATAGAGGAATTAATAAATGATTTGGACTACACAATTAGCGTCATATCTTGAAGACGCACCTTGGCCGGCAACAAAAGAAGAATTAATTGAATATGCAATTAGAACTGGTTGCCCAAACGAAGTAGCTGCAAATTTATCAGAATTAGAAGATAACGACCAAGCTTTTGAAAGTATGGAAGAAATTTGGCATGATTATCCATCGAGCGAGGATTATTATCCAGAAGACGAAGAAGAATATTAATTTTGATAAAGAATAAAATTATTTGTAAACCCAGTCTACAGCTGGGTTTTTTTATTTAATTTTTATGAGAAATATTAAACTTATTTTTTTAGTAGCTATTATATTTTTCCCATTGAAATTAGTATCACAATCAAATCATGCAAAATTTGAAATTGAAGATTTAATATTAACTGTAAAAGGTGAAACTAATCCGGAAATATATTCATCTTTAATACAAACAAAGCAAACTCCAAACGCATTATTAACTTTCATGTTCGATAATGTTTATGAAAGATTTGGCAGGAAAAGAGAATATTTTGAGCCACTTGTTTTCACTTCTGATTTATTATTAATAAAAAGATATTTAGATGACAATGGTTTCTTCAATGCGAAAGTAGATACATCATTAAAATTAAAAAATAACGATAAGGCAGCACTAATTACAATTAATATAAATGAAAATACTCGTTCGAAAATTGACTCACTAAAAATTTTAGGATTTGATTCAATTGATACTGAAACGAATAAGCTGATAAGTTCTCATCAATTTATTTTAGAGGGAGATTATTATAATAGACAATTGATTGACAAAGAGCTAGAAAGAATTAATAAAATTTGTTTTAATAATGGTTACCGACTAAATAAATTAGATACTGTAATTCAATTCAGATATCTTTCTACAAATAATTTAAGTATCACACTCAAATATTCTCCAGGTGAAAAATATCAATTTGGAAAAATAAGTTTAATTGGAGATACTTTATTAACTCAACCGGAAATTATTTTTAGACATTTAGATTTTAAAGAAGGGGATATTTATAGTGAATCAGTTAAATCAAAAAGTGACCAAAATATAAATCAACTCGGAATATTTGATTTTGCGAGGATAGATTATGTACCAATTGTAGATTCCAATTCAAATAAACTTCCAATCGAAATTTATTATAAAACTAGATCTGAGTTTCGGGAAATTGTTCCAGAAGTACTGGTAAAAGAAGAAAATAATACTCTAAATACAGGAGTAGGAATTAGTTTTAATCATAAAAATTTTTTTGGTGATGCTCGGAAATTTAGTACTCGATTTCGATTTAGTTTTCAATCGCTTCCTGAACTTGATTTACAAAATGCACTGAAGCGTGGAGTTGATGAACCTTCGCTACTAACTAAAACTGATTTGCATTTTCAACTAACACAGCCTTATTTTTTTTCAACAAGAACAACTTCAACACTCGATGGAATTATTGAATACGATAATCAAAAATATTATTCTTTAAATACTTTACGATCTCGATTTGGAATTATTCATCAATTTGCAATTTATACTCGAGGATTTATTGATTTTAATGTTGAAAGAGTTTCAATAATTCGAATTGATACTTTGAAGGTCGATTTAAATACATTTACAGGAAAAAGGCAAAAACAATTTAACTCGATGCTTAGTTTCACAATTCAACGCAATAAGACAGATGATATGATTTATCCATCGAGCGGTTATTCCCACACTTTTCAACTTGAAGAAGGGGGAACAATATCTCGTTCGTTATCTAGTTTAAGCAACGATCTTCCTTATTCAGAATACATTCGCTTAAATTTAACTTTGCTACATTATTTTGATATTGGTGAAATTACTAAAATGTCTGTTCTCGCATTAAAATTAAAATCAGGTTATTCTCATTTATATAATCCAAAAAATACAACTCCGGTTCCTCCTTCAAGAAAATTTTATATGGGGGGTGGCAGTAGTGTTCGTGGTTGGAAGTCGAGATCACTGGGCGCATTTTCAAATCCTGAACAAGGTGGAAATATTATGATTGAATCGAGCGGAGAGTTGCGTTATCAACTATTTCAAAATCCTAAAGAATTTATTGGACTCGATATTTCTAAAATTGGGATTACTTTTTTTGTTGACGCCGGAACTATTTGGGATAGTTTGAAATATGTTAAACTTACTGATATTTCAATTGCATCAGGGATTGGTTTTCGATATAACACTATAATAGGTCCAATCAGAATTGATTTAGGATTTAGATTTTATGATCCATTCGAATCGCCGGAGAAAAATTGGATTACAAAAAGAAAATTATTTCAAAGCGCATATAGTAGAATTGAAATTGGATTAGGAAATACATTCTAATGAGTTGGCAATCAATAATCGGGCAAAAAAGAATTACAACTCAGCTGCAAAATATTATTCTGAATAAACAAGTTGCGCAAGCATATTGTATTTATGGTGGTGAAGGCGTTGGTCAAGATTCAATTGCGATAGAATTTGTCAGAAGTTTGTTGTGCAAAGATTCTCCGGCTAATTCCTGTGGAAAATGTAAAAATTGTGAAATGATTTCAAAATTTACTCACCCAAATCTCTATCTATTATATTCAATTCCAACTCCAAAAAATGGGAAGGATTCGGCAAAAGAATCTGAAGGTAATATATCTCAACCGGAAAAAATTAGAAAAGAAATCCAAAAAGAACTTCAGGAAAAAAGTTTAAATACATATCACAAAATGGAAATTGATGGAGCGAATAGTATTTTAATTGAGCAAGTAAGAGATTTGCAAAAAAATTTCGTTTCACTTTCAACTTATGCAGAAGGGAATAGATTCATAATTATTTTTAATGCTGATGAAATGAATGAAGTTAGCAGTAACGCATTGTTGAAAGTTTTGGAAGAGCCTTCAACTAATACAATTTTTATTTTAACAACTTCACGAATCGACGGACTTCTTCCAACAATTATTTCAAGATGCCAATTGCTAAGATGTGATCCACTTTCGATTGAAGAAATTAAAATTGCGTTGGAGAGAGAATTTAATACACCATCACAGCAAGCAATATTATTGGCTAAACTTGCAAATGGTAGTTATTCAAAAGCAATCGAACTTCAATCTTCTGATCTTGAAGAAGAACGATCGAACGCAATGAAAACCTTAGAAATAATTATTAACTCATCTTTGAATGAAATGATTTCTCATATTTCGAAAGTAATTACTGAGTTTGATAAAAACCGAATTACTGCAAAAAATCATTTATTGTTGATTTATTATCTTTTAAGAGATATGCTAATGTTGAAAGAAGAAAATCCAAATCTTATAATTAATTCTGACTATTTATCAAAGTTGGATATTATTAAAAATAAAATTCAAGATAATTATTGCGAAGCTGGAATGAACCAATGTGAAAAATCAATCGAACTTTTAGAAAGTTATGTCTATCTTCCATTGGTTTTTTATTCTTTCGCAATAAAACTTAGAAGGATTTTTAATTGACTAAATCATCGAGACATATTGTTACCGCAGCTTTGCCATATGCAAATGGACCGATTCATCTCGGACATATGGCTGGTGCATATTTGCCTTCCGATATTTATGTCAGATATAATAGATTAAAAAAGGAAGATATAATTTTTATTTCCGGTTCCGATGAACACGGAGTTGCAATTACAATTGCTGCGTTAAAAGAGAAAACAACTCCAAAAGCAATTGTAGATAATTACCACGAAAGAAATAAAAAAGCATTTAGCAAATTTGGAATTTCATTTGATATTTATTCTCGAACTTCAAATCCAATTCACCATAAAACTTCACAAGATTTTTTCCTTGAACTTTATAAAAAAGGTATTCTTGTTGAAAAAAATGATAAACAGCTTTATTGTAAAAATGATAAAATGTTTTTATCCGATAGATATGTTGAAGGAACTTGTCCAAAATGTAAATCTGAAGGTGCAAAAGGGGATCAATGTGAAAATTGTGGTTCTTGGTTAAATCCGTTAGAACTTATTTTACCAAAATGTAAGTTGTGCGGAAATAATCCAATTATTAAATCCACGAAGCATTATTATTTTCCACTTGGGAAATATCAAAGTGAATTAGAAAAATATGCTCATTCGAATAAAAATTGGAAATCAAATGTTTTAAATTATTGTGAAGGTTGGTTTAAAGAAAAACTTAGCGATCGTGCAGTAACTAGAGATTTAACTTGGGGTGTTAAAGTTCCAATTGATGAAGAAGTCGGAAAAGTACTTTATGTTTGGTTTGAAGCTGTGCTCGGATATATTTCTGCAACAAAAGAATTTGGTGAACTTAAAAATGATAGTTCACTTTGGAAAAAATATTGGCAAGATCCTTCGACGACTTATACGGCATTCATTGGAAAAGACAATATTGTTTTTCATGCGATAGTTTTTCCGGCAATGTTAATTGCACACGGAAATTATTTATTACCAAAAAATATTCCTGCGAACGAATTTTTAAATCTTGAAGGTGGAAAGTTTTCTAAAAGTCGGCACAATGCAATTTACGTTGAAGATGTAATTGAAAAATATTCCATCGATGCACTTCGTTACACATTAACAAGTATTCTTCCGGAAAATAAAGACTCAGATTTTTATTGGAAAGATTTCCAAGCTCGAACAAATAATGAACTTGCTGATATTTATGGAAATTTTATAAATCGTACGACAACTTTTATTCAAAAGAATTTTAATGGAATAATTCCTTCAATTGGTAAATTAAGTTCTTCCGATATTGAATTTCAAACTTCAATGATGAAGCTTCCAAAAAAAGTTGGAAATCATATTGAGCAATTTCATTTTAGAGATGCAAATAATGAAATAATAGATTTTGTAAGAATTGGAAATAAATATTTCAACGATTCTGCTCCATGGAAATCAATTTCGACTGACAAAGAAAAATGCCAAAACACATTACACTTATGTTTAAATGCAATAAAAATTATTGCAGTTGTATTTTCACCAATTTTACCAAATTCTTCAGCAAAAATATGGAAGATGATTGGAAATTCAACAAATATCGAAAACGAAAATTGGGAAAATATTTGCAATTTAAAAGTTGAAGAAGGTAAAAAATTAAATGAGATTCAAATTCCATTTTCAAAAATAGAGGACGAAATGATAGAAAAAGAAATACAAAATTTAGAAAAACAAAACACTGAAGTTGTAAATAATACAGTTGAGTTAATGGCAATTAAGCCAACAATTACTTTGGAAGAGTTTCAAAAAATTGATCTTCGAGTTGCAACAGTTTTAAGTTGCGAACCGATTCCGAAATCTAAAAAGTTGGTTAAATTAGAAGTCTCAATTGGAATTGAAAAGCGACAAGTTATTGCAGGAATTGCTCAAGAAGTTGATCCGGCTTCAATTATCGGAAAACAAGTTGTTATAATTGCAAATTTACAGCCGGTAACTTTAATGGGGCTTGAATCGCAAGGAATGGTTTTGGCAACATCGGGTTCAAATGATACTTTTGCACTGTTAAGTTTATCGAAAGATGTTCCGGCAGGATTGCATATAAAATAATTTTAAACTTTATTAAATAAAAAAAATATGAAAAAAATATTATCCTTTGTTGATTCGTCAAAACAAAATTACTTGGATGAGTTAAAAACATTTCTCGCAATTCCGAGTGTCAGTTCTCAAAAAGATTGCGATAACGACACAAGACGTTGTGCTGAATGGGTTCGAGATCAAATGTTAATAATTGGTTTGTCTAAATCTCAAATCTTCGAAACAAAAGGTCATCCAATTGTTTTTGGTGAACTAATTACAGATTCAAAAAAACCAACAATTTTATTTTATGGACATTACGATGTTCAACCAGTTGATCCATTAAATTTATGGACAACTCCACCATTCGAAGCTGATGTAAGAAATGGAAATTTATATGCTCGTGGTTCTGTTGATGACAAAGGACAAGTTTTTGCGCACTTCAAAGCAATTGAAGCAATTTTAAAACATGAAAAAGAACTTCCTGTAAATATTAAAATGTTAATCGAAGGGGAAGAAGAAGTTGGAAGCGCGAACCTGGAAAATTTCGTAAAAGAAAATAAAAAAATGTTGAAAGCAGATTTAGTTTTAATTTCTGATAGCGCGATGTATGCAAAAGGGATTCCATCGATCTGTTATGGCTTGCGTGGTTTGGCATATATGGAAATTGAAGTTGTTGGTCCGAATCGTGATTTACATTCTGGTTCATTTGGCGGAGCAGTTCATAATCCAATTCAAGCATTATCTGAAATTATTTCTTCATTGCACGATGAAAATGGAAAAGTCACAATCCCAGGATTTTATAATGATGTTCAAAAAATAACTTCTAAAGAAAGAAAAGCGTTTAGTAAACTTCCATTCAGTGATAAAAAATATATGAAGGATTTGGGAATTGCAAAATTGTATGGTGAAAAAGGTTTTTCAACAAACGAAAGAACTTGGGTTCGTCCAACTTTGGAATGTAACGGCATTTGGGGAGGATATACTGAAGAAGGTGCAAAGACAGTTCTTCCTTCAAAAGCAACTGCAAAAATTTCTATGAGATTGGTTCCAAATCAAACTTCGAAAAAAATGGAAAAGTTATTTTCAAATCACATAAAAAAAATTGCTCCAAAATCGATTCAAGTTTCAGTAAAAGCACTTCATGGTGGAGAAGCAGTTGTAACACCTTTAAAAAGTCCGGGAGTAAAAGCTGCAGTTTCCGCATTACAAAAAGCGTTTGGCAAATCGCCCTTATTTCAAAGAGAAGGTGGATCAATACCAATTGTCGTACAATTCAAGCATTTGCTCGGTTTAGATACGGTTTTATTGGGTTTTGGATTACCTGACGAAAACGCACATTCGCCTGATGAACACATTAATTTGGATAACTTTTTTGGTGGGATTAGAACGGCAATTTACTTTTATTATGATTTACCACAATTTCTAAAAAAAGGTTAAAATAGATTTTTTATTACGATAACAATTCTTTAATATTGCGATAGTAAATTTGTAAGTACAAAATAAAAAAAACATTCATCAAATAATTATGTTTAATCATTTAATAAATACTTTTAAAGGAGGTATAATGAGGAAATCAATACTATTATTGTTGGTAATATTGCTGCCAGCAATTATTTTTGCACAGGGAATTACAACTTCTGCTATTTCTGGTAAAGTTGTTGATCAAAGTGGAAGCCCAATGCCTGGTGTAAATGTTGTAGCCGTTCACGATGCATCTGGTTCAAAATATGGAACAGTTAGTCGTGAGGATGGAAATTACAATGTTACAAATATTCGTCCTGGTGGTCCATACACACTCAAAGTAAGTATGGTTGGATATTCTGAACAAAGTCGTCCTGGAATTTATGCCGATCTTGGACAAAATGTAAAATTAAATTTTACTTTATCCGAAGGTGCAGTTGAAGTTGGTGAAGTTGTTGTAACTGGACAAGCTAATCCAATTTTATCAGCCGACAGAATGGGTGCTGCTGCAATTGTAAATACAAAACAGATGGAAGCAATTCCAACTTTAACAAGAAATTTTGAAGATTATTATAAACTTTCACCTTTTATGTCTGGTAGTAGTGCTGCAGGTAGAAATTCGAAATACAATAATATTCAAATTGATGGAGCAAACTATAATGACATATTTGGTTTGGGTGGAACAACTCCTGGTAGTCAATCACGTGCAACTCCAATTAGTTTGGATGCTATCGAACAATTTCAAATTGAAATTTCACCATACGATGTTCGTAAAGGTGGTTTTACAGGATCTGGAATAAATGCAGTAACTCGATCTGGAACCAATAAATTTACTGGTTCAGCTTTTATGTATTCAAGAAACGAAGGCAACGTCGGTAAATCTGTTAACTTAACTGATTCATTAAAAAAACCTTACGCTGCATTTACAGATAACATGATGGGTTTCAGAATTGGTGGACCAATTATCGAAGATCAATTATACTTTTTTGCTAATGCTGAAATGTCTCGTAATACAACTCCATTAGATAGAGTATTTGGTGCAACGACTCAATCTACAAACCAATTCACACTTTCAAAAGATAGTCTTGACCAAGTAAAAAATATTCTTAAAAATAAATATGGCTATGAAGCAGGAGAATATTTAACAATGGACAACGTCTTAAATAGTGATAAATGGTTTGCAAGAATCGATTGGAACTTGTCGGATGATCATCGCCTTTCCATTCGACATAATTTTTTAGGTGCAGAATTTGATAACTCACCATCACTCGGAAGAGGATCAAATCATATTTTCTACACAAACCAACGTTATACAGTTAAAAATTCTACTAACTCAACAGCATTAAATTTAAATAGTGTTTTTGGAAACAATATTGCAAACGAGTTTATTTTTGGATATACAGTTCAAGAAGATCGACCGATGTATTATGGTGCGGCTTTCCCGAGTGTCAGAATTGATACAAAAGCAGCTGATGGTAAAGCTTATTTAATTCTTGCTGGAGCAGAACATTTTAGACATAGAAACGAATTGGATCAAAAAGTGCTCGAAATTTCTGATAACTTGACTTATTACATGGGTGATCATACAATCTCACTTGGTGCAAGAATGGAAAGTTTCCAATTTAGAAATCTTTTTATTCCTGCTAATTATGGTTCGTATCAATTTGGTACAATTAAAGATTTTGAAAATGGTGTGATTAAAACTAATGGATATGAATATCAATATGCTCTTAAAACAGAGCTCAATCCAACAGGCGATAATTCATATGCAATTTTGTGGGACGCGACTACATATGGTGGATGGTTACAAGATGAATGGCAAGTATCACCACAATTAAAGTTAAATGTTGGAATTAGAATGGATATGTACACTTATCCTACAAAACCAGCATATAATAAATTAGTTGATTCAACATTTAATTTATTAGGTTATAATATTTCGACAGATAAAGTTCCAGAAAGTTATCCAAATATATCACCACGGATTGGATTTAATTACGATGTAACTGGTGATCGTTCAACGCAAATAAGAGGAGGTTACGGTGTGTTTTCTGGTCGTGTTCCTTACGTTTGGCTCTCAAATCAATATGGAAATACTGGAGTTGAATATGCTGCTCTATCAGGAAAACCATCTACATTTGTAACTGATCCATTGAATCAACCGGGACCTGGTACTGCAGGTTTAACCGCAGGAACAACCTACGAAATTGACATTACAGCATCTGATTTCAAAAATCCTTCAGTTAGCAGATTCAGTCTTGCAGTAGATCAGAAGTTACCATTTAATTTAGTTGCATCTGTTGAAGGAGTTTTAACAAAAGCAATTAACGAAATTGCCTATGCAAATATTAATTTAAATTCTGCAAATGGTGTCATGAAAATTGTTGATACAGTTACAGCAGAAAGTAGATACAGATATAATAATTCATCTGGTAAATTAAATTCTAAATTTACAAGAGTTATATATTTGTACAACACAGATAAAGGTTCACAAACTAATTTATCCTTTATGTTAAATCGAAGTGGTGCAGAAGACAAAATTGATTTCACCGGTGGTTATACTTGGGGTGAATCAAAAGATTTAAATAGTGGTGCATCATCTACAGCTCGTTCACAGTGGAGATATAATCCAATTGTAAACGATGCAAACTCACCTGTTGAAGCAATTTCTTCATGGGATAGAACACACAGAATCTTTGGTTCACTTGCGTATTCTTACGAATGGGCTCAAGATATGTCTACTCAAGTTAGTTTATTTTATGAAGGTCAATCTGGTCGTGGATATTCATATATTATTTCTGGTGATGCAAATGGTGATGGCGAAGGTGATAATGATCTTGCTTACATTCCAAAAGATATATATGATATTTCATTGGTTGCAACTGCATCTGGCGCAGTATTACCAACGACAGATGCTTCTTATGCAGCAATGATGTCATTTATTGATGCAGATGAATATTTAAAATCACGAAAAGGAATGTTTGCTGAAAGAAATGCAGCACGCGAACCATGGTACAATATGTTAGATTTAAATGTAAATCAATCTTTACCAGTTCCAGCAATTGGTGGTAAACTTGATTTATATTTTAATTTGATGAACGTATTGAACTTCTTAAATGATCAAAATGGTTGGGTCAAACAAGTTCCAAATCAAAGTTCATATTTGTTTACTTTTGGTTCTTTCAACGCAACAACAAATAAATCAACTTACATTTGGAGAGGTTTGAAAAACGCAAGTCCAAGTGAAGATCCATACTCACCATCAGATTTAGGTTCGAGATGGCAAGCACAACTTGGAATGAGATATACATTCTAATTTCCAGTTTTTAATTAAAAAGCCCTACAATGATTTGTAGGGCTTTTTTTTTATCTTGTAAGTACTTTATCAAAATAAACTGAGCTAAATGCGCATTATTCTTTCAATATTATTATTCTTTCAACTTTCGTTTTCACAAACCGAACAGTACACAATTTTAATTTCGTTTGATGGTTTCCGTTGGGATTATCTTAATCGTGGATTAACTCCGAATATTGATCAATTAAAAAGTAATGGAGTTTATGCAGAATCTCTTGAACCAGTTTTTCCTACAAAAACTTTTCCAAATCACTATTCAATTGTAACAGGACTTTATCCCGATAATCATGGAATTATTTTAAATGAATTTAGAGATCCGGTTACAAATGCTAAATATATAATTTGGGATTCAAGTGTAGTTACAAATCCAAAATGGTATAAAGGTGAATCAATTTGGGAAAATGCAAAAAAGCAAAATGTAATTACTGCAAGTTATTTTTGGCCCGGTTCTGAAATTAAAGATGTAAAGAGACAGCCAAATTATTTTGAAAAGTATAATCACAATTTACCTTACGATAAAAGAATTGAAGGAGTATTAAATTGGTTGCAACTTCCTTTTTCTGAGAGACCAAAAATAGTAGCAATGTATTTTGATGCAACAGATTCTAAAGGACATAGATTTGGACCAAATTCGAAAGAATTAAATTCAGCAATTCAACAACTAGATTCTGTAATTGGTAAAATTGTTTCCGGTTTGGAAAAATTAAATTTACTTTCAAAAACAAATATAATTATTACAACTGATCATGGAATGACAGAATTATCAATTGAAAGAATTGTAAAAATTAATGAGTTAGTTTCAGCCGAAACTTTTATTGAATGGTCTGAACCAATAATGTTTGTATGGCCATTAGAAGGAAAAATTGAAGAAGTTTATAGTCAATTAAAATCTAAGGAATCACATTTCAAAACGTATAAAGCAAACGAGATGATTTCCGAATTTAATTTTGGGAAAAGTAATTTATTGCCACCAATTATGCTTGTTGCAGATTTGGGCTGGATGCTCTCGACACATGAGCCGACTGAAAGAGAACTACAAAGATTTTATCCAGGTAATCATGGATTTAAACATACCGAAAAAGATATGCATGGAATATTTGTAGCAGCCGGACCGTCATTTAAAAAAAACTTTAAAACAAAAATATTAAGAACAATTGATATCTATCCACTTCTTTGTAAAATAAATAATCTCATTCCTTCAAAAAATATTGATGGTGATTTATCTAAAATTGACTTTATAACTATCGGCAAAAAATGAAAATATATACAAAAACCGGAGATAAAGGAGAAACCTCGCTCTATGGTGGGAAAAGAGTTAGTAAGGATATTTTGCGAATTGAATGTTATGGAACAGTCGATGAACTCAATAGTGTAATTGGATTAGCACGATCAAATAAATGTGCAAAAAAAATAGACAATATTTTAAAAATAATTCAGAATGAACTTTTTGTAATTGGTGCTGATCTTGCAACTCCGAATGAAGTAAAAAGTAAAACGTATAAAATTGCAGATGAAAATATTTTACAATTAGAAAAATTTATTGACACACTCGACTCTGAATTACCGCAATTACAAAATTTTATTTTACCCGGTGGTTCAAAGTGTGCTGCATTTATTCATTTTGCCAGAACAGTTTCAAGGCGTGCAGAAAGACTTGTTGTATCATTAAGTAAACAGGAAAAAATAGATAATCAAATAATAATTTATTTAAATCGGCTTTCCGATCTTTTGTTTGTGATGGCTAGATTTCAAAATAAACATGATAAAAAAACAGAATATAAGTGGGATAAAAAATAATGCTCGGATTTTTAAAGAAAATATTTGGCGATAAACATGCAAAGGATATTAAATATCTATATCCTATAGTTGACGAAATTAATATTGAGTTTGCAAAACTATCTGCATTAACAGATGAAGAATTAAAATCGAAGACAGCAGAATTCAAAAAGAAAATTGCTGACGATATTTCTGAACTTCTATTTGAAATTACAGAAGCAAAAAATACTTTACAAAAAGAAATTTCTAATGAAGAACGAGTTCAACTTCACGAAAAGATTAGTAATTCCGAAGATGAGATAAAAAATATTACTAATGAAAATCTAAAAGAAATTCTTCCACAAGCATTCGCAGTTGTAAAGGAAACTTGTCGCCGTTTATGTGGACAAACTTTTGATGTAATGGGTCAACCACTAAAATGGGATATGGTTCCGTACGACGTTCAATTAATGGGAGGAGTTGTACTTCACAATGGTAAAATTTCTGAAATGGCAACTGGAGAAGGAAAAACTTTAGTCGCAACTTTACCAATTTATTTAAATGCTTTAGTTGGAAAAGGAGTTCATCTTGTAACGGTAAACGATTATCTCGCACAAAGAGATAGTTGTTGGATGGGAAAAATATTTGAATTCCACGGAATGACAATTGGTTGCATTCTTCAACAAATGGATCCAATAAATCGACGCAAGCAATATAATTGCGACATAACTTACGGTACAAATAATGAATTTGGATTTGATTATTTGCGAGATAATATGGTTATGAATCCGGAAGAACTTGTTCAGCGAAAACATTTTTATGCAATCGTTGATGAAGTTGATTCTGTTTTAATTGACGAAGCTAGAACTCCGTTAATTATTAGTGGTCCTGTTGAAGTTGATGATAATAAATTTGCCGAAATGAATGAGCGAGTTAATAAAATTGTATCTACTCAAAAAAATCTTGTTGCCGAAATTTTAACTAATGCTGAAAAATTACTGAATGAAAATAAAAATAATGAAGCTGGGATTTTACTTTTACGTGCACAAAGAGGAATGCCGAAAAGTAAAAAATTAATTAAATTATTTTCAGAAGGTGGAAATAAAAAATTGTTTCTTGAAACAGAAGCAATTTATATTGCCGAACAAAATAAACGAATGAATGAAATTATCGATGAACTATATTATTCAATAGATGAAAAAAGTCACATTGTAGATTTAACTGAAAAAGGAAGAACTTTATTAGCAGGAAATTCTGATACAGAATTTTTCGTACTTCCCGATATTGCCGGTGAATTAAGTCAACTTGAAAATCAAAATTTAACTTTAGAACAAATAGATCAAAAGAAAAAAGATATGCATCGTTTATATGCGGAACGTAGCGATCGTATTCACACAATTCATCAATTATTAAAAGCATATTCTTTATACGAAAAAGATGACGAATATGTTGTAACTGACGATGGCAAAGTTATGATTGTTGATGAATTTACCGGAAGGTTGATGCATGGAAGAAGATATTCCGATGGTTTACATCAGGCAATCGAAGCAAAGGAAGGAGTAAAAGTTGAACGTGATACTCAAACTTTGGCAACAATAACTTTACAAAATTATTTTCGGCTTTATTCAAAACTTGCAGGTATGACGGGAACTGCTGAAACTGAAGCTGGTGAGTTTTATGATATTTATAAACTCGATGTAGTTGTAATTCCAACAAATAAAAATGCGATTAGAGTTGACACTGAAGATCAAGTATTTAAAACGAGACGTGAAAAATATAATGCAGTTATTTCTGAAATTGAAGAAAAAGTTAAAAATCAAAGACCGGTCTTAGTTGGAACAACTTCAGTTGAAGTTTCCGAAACAATTAGCAGAATGTTGAAAAGAAAAAATATTCCGCATAATGTGTTGAACGCAAAACAACATCAACGTGAAGCAGAAATAATTTCACTTGCTGGACTTTCAAGTGCAGTTACAATTGCAACAAATATGGCTGGTCGCGGTACTGATATTAAACTTGGTCCCGGAGTTCAAAAATCCGGAGGATTGCATATTGTTGGAACTGAAAGACATGAAGCAAGAAGAATCGACAGACAATTAAGAGGACGTTCAGCGCGACAAGGAGATCCTGGTTCAACGCAATTTTTTCTTTCTATTGAAGATGACTTAATGAGATTATTTGG
>SXGS01022250.1_pt1 | contig 156328 bp, 194 predicted proteins | sample 3174681 | NCBI WGS metagenome assembly SXGS01 (sample SAMN11356861, study PRJNA531348) | freshwater metagenome | isolation source: freshwater sample F1-80 | place: China: Fuxian Lake, Yuxi | collected 2017-12-25 | reverse complement strand
TTGAGAATTAATCCCAACAATGCAGCTCGTGTATGCTTTCCATATTCAGCCTGCTCAAAATATTTTGCATTTTTTGTATTATCAACATCGGTAGAAATTTCATCTAGTCTAGGTAACGGATGTAATATGATAGAATCATCTTTCATCTTTTGCAATAAATCCAATCCCACGATATAACTTCCCTTAACCTTGAGATATTCTTCCTCATCAGGAAATCTTTCTTTTTGAATTCTTGTTACATAAAGAACATCAAGATCATCGATGTATTCTTCAATGTTAGTAGACTCTGTAAAAGACAATCTCTTTTTTATTTCATAAACAGAATCAGATCTAATTCTTAATGATTCAGGAGAAATTAAATGAACATCAACATCATAATTCCCAAGACCATACAAAAGAGAGTAAACAGTTCGTCCGTACTTTAGATCACCAATAATTCCTATTTTGAGACCATCGATCTTTTTCTTTTCTTTTCTAATTGTAAACAAGTCTTGTATGGCTTGTGTCGGATGTTCCTCGGTTCCACTTCCTGCATTGATGACAGGTTTTTGAGAAACTTCAGCTGCAAATCTACTTGAGCCATCAAGTGGATGTCGTAATACAAGTACGTCAGAGTAAATCGACATTATTCTCACAGTATCTGCAAGACTCTCACCTTTTTGGGTAGATGATGATGAGATGTTAGATATTCCCAAAGAATTACCACCAACTGATGCCATAGCAGCATCAAAACTAAGACGAGTTCTAGTGCTTGGCTCATAAAATAGATAGCCAAGTGTGTTTCCTTTACAAATCTCCCTTCTTTCAATTGGGCCAAGTTTCATTATTTTATCAGTGGATGCAAAGACTTGTTCAAGCTGAGCCTTGTTAAAGTCCTTGATAGAAATTATGTCTTTTTTGTAGAACTCGTTCATTCTTTCAATGATATATACAGGTGACTATACAAAGTATTCTGATGCAAGAGTCCGAACTTATGGTTCGACGAATTAAGGAAGGTACTGTATTAGACCACATTGATGAGGGAAAAGGTCTTCAGGTTCTAAATGCCTTAAGAATTGATGGAAAAGATGGAAGTCTCATAACCATTGCTCTTAACGTACCTAGTGGAAAATTTAAGAAAAAAGACATCATAAAAGTGGAAAACAAATTTCTAAAAGATGACGATACGAACAAACTTGCAGTAATTGCTCCAAAAGCAACAATTAACATTATCAAAGACTACAAACTAATTGAAAAGAGAAGGGTTGCACTCCCAAATGAAATAGACAGAATTTTCCGTTGTTCAAATCCAGATTGTATTACTAATAGCACTGAACATATTGAATCAGTGATGGACGTAATTGATAAGGAAGGAAGAGTACTCAAATGCAGATATTGTGCCAGAGTATTGGATGTTAACAAATTAAAATATAATTAAAGTATAATTAAATTAAAAATTTGAAAAAGATGGTACTTCTGGGTTTATTGTCCCAGGATGATAAACATCATGACTATACCGTAGATAGCGATTGATTCAACCATACCTACGAAAATGAATACTTTTGACTGCAATGCTGGGTTTTCGCTAATTACTGCAAGACCTGCTGCACCTACTTGACCCAAACCTATACCTGCTCCTGCTGCGGCCAAACCAAAGGCTAAACCTGCACCTAGAAGTTTCATAGAGTCTGCACTACCTGCCGCTGATTCTTCCTGAGCATAAGCAATGCCAGTTAATCCAGTTGTAGATATTGCAATTGTTGCCAAAAGTAGCAATACGATAGGTTTCATTTATGTACCGACTTTTCTAGTTCCATATTTAAATCATGATGATGTTTTAATGTTAAATTTGATCTAGTGTTTTCTTTTTGAATGATGCTAAATCATTTTTAATTGATTTAGCAAAATTTTCATGATCTTGTTCTAATACCTTTTTGGAGTTTTCAATTAATTTTTTAATTTCTTCTTTTGCCATTATTTCCTACTTTCCATCTTAGCTTTCACTTTTTTTAACTTTGCGAATTCCTCTCTTTCCCTCTCCTCAAGGGTTGCAAGAATGAATCTTATTTTTTGTTGATATTGTGGTATAATGACATTTTCTAGTGCATTAAGCAGTTTTTGTGTTTTTTCAAGAGCTTTTGCAAGACTAAAAATAGAATTTTCATACTCGGCAGCTTTACAGATTTTTGGGAGTAGTTCTTTAATCTGTTTTGCTGCTCTATCTATAGATGAGTTGGTATCAGCAAATCCATATGGCATAGATTTTGTATCCTTTTCTTTGACTGTCAGTGCAGGAATTTTTACATCCACAACTCTTCTTGTGTGTACAGTAACTTCCATTACAGGTGGGGTAGATTCAGCAACAGAGTCTACAGTGTTAGTTCCTAATGCAAGATATGCTTCATTGACTGATTTGTAAATGTCTTGTAATGGATCCCAAATTCCACCTCTTGCTTTGGATGCTTCTTCAATCATTTCTTCAATATTTTTTAAAAGAACTTTACGTTTATCATCTAAAATTTTCTGAACCATTTTAGCGACTTGGCTAGATTTTTTATATTTTAGGAGTTCGATTTTTGTTGCAGCTACATTCTGTCCAAATGACATGCTGCTAGTTTTCCTGATAGTATTGGTCTACGTATTTGTCTTTAATCTTAGTAATTTCATTCTTTGGAAGTTTTGAAACAATTTTCCATAGCAAGTTAAGAGTTTCTTCTATAGTTCTATTTTCATCAGTTGCTTGAGTAAGGAACTCCTTTTCAAAAACATCACCAACATCCATGTACTTTAAGTCGATTTCAGTTAATCCTGCTTTACCTACAATTCCAGCTAATGCTCTAACTTCTTGTGCTCTAGAGTATGCATCATAAACTTGATTTGATACTTCACTGTGATCTTCTCTTGTACTTCCTGCACCAATTCCATCTTTCATTAATCTGCTAAGACTCATCAAAATATTGATTGGTGGATAGACGCCTTGTCTGAATAAATCTCTTCCAAGTACAACTTGTCCCTCTGTAATGTATCCAGTAAGATCAGGGATTGGATGTGTGATATCATCAGATGGCATTGACAAAATTGGAACTTGGGTGACACTGCCTTTTCTTCCGTTTAATTTCCCTGCTCTCTCATAAATTGTTGAAAGGTCAGTGTAAAGATAACCAGGGTATCCTTTTCTTCCAGGTACTTCTTCTCTTGCTGCGCTAATTTCTCTTAGTGCTTCTGCATAATTTGTCATGTCAGTTAGTATGACAAGAACATGCATTCCAAGATCAAATGCCAAGTATTCTGCAACAGTCAACGCCACACGTGGAGTGATAATTCTCTCAATTGCAGGATCATCTGCTGTATTTAGAAATAGAACACTTCTTTTTAGTGCACCTGATTCTTCAAGACTTCTTCTGAAATATTCTGCTTCACTGTATTGCACACCAATTGCAGCAAATACTACTGCAAAATCATCTTTTGTACCAACAACATTTGCCTGTCTTGCAATTTGTGCTGCGAGAATGTTATGAGACATACCGGAACCTGAAAATATTGGTAGTTTTTGTCCCCTTACTAGAGTAATCATTCCATCAATAACAGAAACACCGGTTTGAATGAAGTCTTTTGGATATTCACGTTGTTCTGGATTCATTGGTTCTCCGTTGATATCAATGAATTTATCAGCAATTGGATCTGGCAGTCCATCTTTTGGTCTACCTAATCCATCAAATACTCTACCAAGCACTTCTTTTGATACTGGCATTTCCATGAGTTTACCAACAAACTTTGCACTAGTACCAGAGATTGACAATCCAGTAGTTCCCTCAAATACCTGAACTATGGCTTTGCCATTTCCAACTTCAAGAACTTTACCTAATCTTCTTTCTCCTTCTTTAGTTTCAATTTCTACTAATTCATCAAATGCTGCGTTTTCAACATCATCAACAACTACGAGTGGACCTTTGATTTCTGCAATCTTACTGTATTGAACTCCACCTTTTGCTGTCAACTTGAAACTTTCACTCCTATGATAGATTTGAATTGTTCTTTCATATCAATATCTAATTGATCTAGTTTTGGCATTTCATTATCTTTGATATCCATTCTTGCTTTAAGTAATGTAGAAACTATAGGCATTGCACGAATATCAGCTAATGATGCACCTTCTTTTAGTGCTTGTTGACCTCTTCTGTAAAATTCAACTAGTAGCTTTAGTAATTTGTATTGTTTTTGTGGACTGCAGTAAGTATCTACATCATCAAATGAGTTTTGTTGTAATAGACCAATCTTTAACATTCTTGCAACTTCAAGAATTATTTTTTCTTCATCAGGTAGTGCTTCTGGACCTAAAAGTCTAACAATTTCTTTTAGTGTATCTTCTCTTTGTAAAACACCATAAGCTTCACTTCTAAGAGATAACCAATCACTGTTAATGTTTTCACCCCACCATTTTGCAATATCTCCAAGATAACCAGAATAACTATTCATCCAGTTAATTGAAGGATAGTGTCTAGAGTAAGCAAGTTTTGCATCCAAAGCCCAAAATGTTTTGATAAATCTCATTGTGTGAGTTGTTACTGGTTCAGTAAAGTCTCCACCTGATGGTGAAACAGCACCAACCAAAGTAACTGAACCATCTCGATCAGGACTACCAGTAGCTCTTACACGGCCTGCTCTTTCATAAAATTCTGCTAATCTTGATGCAAGATATGATGGATAACCTTCTTCTGCAGGCATTTCTTCTAATCTTCCACTCATTTCTCTAAGTGACTCTGCCCATCTACTAGTAGAATCTGCTACAAGTACAACATCATAACCCATATCTCTATAATATTCAGCGATTGTTACGCCAGTGTAGATGCTTGCTTCTCTTGCAGCTACTGGCATGTTACTTGTATTTGCAACCAAAACTGTTCTATCCATAAGTGGTTTGCCACTGCGTGGATCTTTGAGATGTGGAAATTCAACGAGTACTTCAGTCATTTCATTTCCTCTTTCACCACATCCAATGTAAACTACAACTTGTGAATCAGCCCATTTTGCAATTTGATGTAATGTAACTGTCTTTCCTGTTCCAAATGCACCTGGAATAGAACCAGTGCCGCCTTTTGCTATTGGGAAAAATGTATCAATTACACGTTGTCCTGTAAGAAGTGGAACTGTTGGATCGTATCTGTTCTTGTATGGACGTGGTTTTCTAACAGGCCATCTATGATACATTTTAAGAGGAATTTTTTCTCCATCTTTTTCAGTAGTAGCTAATACAGTTTCCAGATTATAATCTCCTTCACTGACTATATTTGAGATCTTTCCACCAAGATGATCTGGTGGAACCATAATAGAGTGAACAATTAGGTCAGTCTCTTGAACAGTTCCAATGATATTTCCAGCAGCAACAGTATCACCATTACTAACAGTTGGTACAAAATGATATTTTTTTATCATATCTACAGGTGTTGTTGTAATACCTCTGCCAATGAATGAACCAGATGCTTTGGATAATTCTTTTAGTGGTCTTTGAATTCCGTCATAAATTTGTCCAATAATACCTGGACCTAATAGAACGCTTAGTGGGTTTCCTGTACCAACAACTGGTTCGCCAGGTTTTAGTCCACTTGTAGATTCATAAACTTGAATAAATGCAACATCACCAGTTAAACGAATAACTTCGCCAACTAATTTTGAATTACCAACAACTACAGTCTCATACATTTTGGCATCAGACATTCCATCAGCCTTAACAGCTGGACCGCTTACCCAAACAATTCTACCTTGAGCTGCCATACTAATTACCTACTCCGAATTTGGTGGCAATTTCTTTCCTTATTAAAGGCTTCAGACGTTGAATTCTTGCATCAAGAGTGTTATCAAATTTCATTGCACCCTCTTTTGATTTTACTGTAATACCACCAAGACAATCAATTGTTTCAGAAGATATCTCTGCACCTGGATATTTGGATAGTAAAGATTGCACTACATTTTTGTCTTTAGAGTTTGTATAAATTATGACTTTGGTTGTACCTAAAATTTTAGTTGATTCATCTAGCAAAGTCTTAATTAAATTAGAATAATCACCACTGTGAGCCATATTGGAAATTTGATCTATAGCTTTTGTAAACACTTTATCAATTGCTTCTTCTAAGGCTAAAAGTTGTTTGTTTCTTGCCTCTAAATCAGAGCTACCTACGATCTGTTTTTCAATCTTATCTGCTTCTTTTTTACCATCTGAAATAACTTTGTCATATTCTTGCTCTAGTTTAGGAATAGCATTATCAAGGGTTTTCTGAGATTCTGAAAGGGCCGACTGAATATTTGACAAAATATTCTTTTCAGTTTGATTAAGAATTTTGTCAATTGTGTGTTCTAATGCAGAATTAGATACCAATGAGTGCCGTTTATCCATAATAGATTTTAATGTTTGGGAAAAAGAGCAATTTCAGAAAGATATTAAACTAAATAAAATTACACATGAGTGTCTTGGGAACAGCCGATCTAAAACTAGGAACTATAATTTTGCCAAGAAGTGAATCTCCACAGGCAGTTTCAAGATTAACTGAATTTGAATGGTTTCACAAGATTGATTCCACAAGTGATTTGGTAACACCTGAAATTGATGATCTTCTCTTAGAGGCACAAAAAACATTCCAGTCAATAGATGATGTGATCAAAGGCATGGAAATTCCGTTAACTGTAGGAATTATGGAGATACTCTTCAAAGGAACTGTAATCAAGAAAAAAGATTATGAAATTAACGAAATTGAAGACATGGTAAATGATCTAAGAAAGACATCTCCTTCAATCATCGATAGACCTGCTCAGTTATTAGAAGATGCTGCAAACACTAGACTTTCTATTGAGGAATACAAATCTCTCAAAGACACTTTAGAAGTTATCAGAAAGATGAATGTAGATCTTACTGGGTTTGGATTAATGCGATATTTTTTTACGAATCTTTTTGTAATTAATTCTGCAGATTATGAAGAAATTAGTCGCAGTCTTGAAGGAATTACAATGTACAAATATGATTTGGAAAGCAAAGTCAAGTCTGCTCTTTTAATAATTTCTGACATCGAAGACTCTGAAAAAGTATTCAAAGTTCTAAGAAGTTTCAATGCTAATCCATTTAAGATTCCTGAGGGATTTCCACAAATTCCTAGTGAGGCTTATGCGTTGGCAGAATCTAAAATAAAAGAGCTTACCGCAAAGCAGGCCTCAATAGCTAAAGAGATTTCATCATTAAAAAAGAAAATACGTCGAGATATTCTTGTTATTCATGAAAAAGCACTAGTTGCAAAAGATGTACTTGAGATGTTAAGAAAGCCAGGAGGTACCAAACATTTTGCGGTAATACAGGGGTACATTCCAAAAAGAATGGAAGAAAAATTCAAAGACTCTACAAAGAAATGGATGTCAGTTATTGAAGATGTTACAGACCCAAAACTGAAAGATGAATCACCCACTTTATTTGAAAATAAAAAATTCGTAAGAACATTTGAAGTAATTACAAAAAGCCAGGGAATTCCAAAAAAAGGAGAGCCAGATCCTACTCCAATGATTGCTCTAATGTGGCCAATTTTCTATGGATTGATGTTTGCAGATATGGGTCACGGATTATTACTAATGGGATTAGGCTTATTATTCAAAGTCAAAGGACAAGGAGACCTTTCAAGATGGGGAATGTTAATTGCAATTTCTGGCGCAGCAGCTGCAATTGCAGGTGTAGGTACAGGGGAGATGTTTGGATATCATATTTCACATATGGGTCCATTTGAGGGACTATTAGAAGAAGGCGGAGCGTTATATCCAGTTAGTTGGATTGTTGGAATACTAAGTGTTGCAGAACTTACATTTGATCAGGTCATCAACATTCTGAAAGTTTCATTATTCATTGGAATTATTCATCTAGTTTGGGCCATGGTTCTTCGCGTTAGGAGATTATCTCAAGAAGGACATAAACTCGTAATGTTTACAGAAGCAATTCCAAACATCACACTTTATGGAGGAATTGTCGTAGTAATGATGTGTGCAATTGGTTCACAATATGATGTAATGAACATGTATTCAAGAGCACATACAGAAGCTGTTCCTTGGGTAACAGTGTTTCTAGGTGATTGGGCACAAGTTTGGATCATTACAAGAATTGCAGTCATTATTGTAATTGCCTCAATGGTGTTGATGATGGTTGGCGGAATTTTGCATGCAAAGAAACATCCGGAGAGTGGAGGAGATCCAGCTAGTGTTCTAATGGAAGTATTGCTTGGAAAAACTGTAGAAAGTTTAGCTCATACAATTAGTTATGCTCGACTTGGAATTATGTTACTTGTACATGCAGCATTATTAATGACAGTAAACAACGCATTTGCCTCTTTAGGTGGTTCAGAATCAGGTGGAGCTATGGCGATGATTATTGGTGGAAACTTGGGAATCATGATGATTGAAGGATTGATTGTATACATTCAATCTCTCAGATTGCACTTGTACGAATTCTTTACAAAATGGTATGTAGGTGGTTCTCAACCATTTAGACAGATTAGACCAGAGTTAATCTACAATCAGTTTGTTTGGAAAAGAAAATAAAATTTAAAAAAACTCGTTGATAAAATTCAAAAAAACCTATTTTTTCACAGGAAGTTCTAATCGATTTCCCCATTCTCCCCATGAGCCTAGATAGACACGAACTTTTTTGAATCCAAGTTTTTTTAATACAAGAAAAGTGTTAGCTGCACGATATGCTCCTTGACAATAAGTTACAATTTCAGAGTTTTTTGGCATATCATATAATTTGGTTAATTCTTGATCGTTTTTGAAAGTTCCATCCTCGTTTAGATTAAATTTCCAATCTATGTTTATAGCGTTTGGAACATGTCCTGCTTGAGCTGCTCGAATTATACTTCCATCAAATTCTCCTTGAGATCTTGCATCAAGTATTTTGAGATTATTAAGATTATCCTTTAGATATTCAAATCCAGAAATTATATCAGGATTAATTTTTCCAGAAAATTTGGCAGGTTTAAAACCATTTGATTTTGTTTCAAGTGTAAGATTTTCTTGTTTCCATTTTTTTATTCCGCCATCTAATATTGATACATCTGGATGTGAAAAATACATCAACATCCAAACACCTCTTGCAGCTAACATGCCAGCGACATCATCATAAAATACAACTTTTTTTTCTAGAGTAATTCCAACAAATGAAAAGAGGATCTCAGTTTGTCTGTTAAAATTTTCAATTCCTTCTTTAGTTGTATCAATCCAATGAAATGCAAACAGATCCAGATTTACAGCTCCAGGAATATGACCTTCTGAGTATTCCTTGAAAGAACGTGTATCAATTATTACAATATTGGAATCGTGTAGAATTGAGTTAAGGTTTGTTGTAGAAATTATCATAATCAAACAAAAGATAACAAATGTAAATCTATTTGGATTGAATAATAAAAAGAAAAGAAAAGGATTTTTCCTTATTCGTTAACGTATGCTCTTTCTCCGTGCTGTGCTAAATCGAGACCAATCTCCTCTTCTTTAGGAGTGACTCTGATTCCGCCAGGCCAAACTGCATCCATTATTTTGAGGATTACAATGGTAACACCAAATGCATAGCCAATTGATATGGCTGCACCCATGATGTTGATTGCTTGCTGTTCCATTCCTTCTGCTGTACCAGTCCATGCACCAATACCTACACCGGTATCCCAAATGTGTGGACTAGCTAATGTACCAGTCAAAATTGCACCTGTAAGACCACCCATTCCATGTACTCCCCATACATCTAATGCGTCATCCCATTTGCGTGCGTTCTTGAATGATACACATGCATAACAAATTGTTCCAGCAGCAATTCCTATTATAATAGAGGCCATCGGACCAACAAAACCTGAAGCTGGTGTGATTGCGACTAAACCTGCTACTGCACCTGATGCAGCTCCTACGATACTTGGCTTTCCTGTATGTGCCCATGACATCAAGACCCAAGTGATAGCAGCCATGCCAGTTGCCGTATTTGTAACAACCCATGCGCTTACAGTTACGCCGTCTACCATTACTTGACTTCCTGCGTTAAAACCAAACCATCCAAACCAGAGTATTCCTGTTCCAAGGACTACCATTGGTATGTTGTGTGGTTCCATTGGTACCTTACCATATCCTAGTCTTCTGCCAAGGACTAAGGCACCAGCTAATGCAGAGAATCCGGAAGTAATGTGTACTACAGTACCACCAGCAAAGTCTAATGCGAATGATGGAGATAGGTCTGGATTAATATCTAACGCTCCTGCGAAAATGTAACCACCGCCCCAAACCCAGTGTGCAACTGGATCGTAAACGAAGGTAGCCCATAGGAGTATGAAGATTATTAATGCGCTGAACTTAATTCTGTCAATTAATCCACCAATAATTAGAATTGGTGTAATAATTGCGAATGTTGCTTGGAACATTGCGAATAATTGGTGAGGTATAGTATTAGGCCAACCTTGACCACAAACATCTCCTTCTACCATTGCATTCATCTGATAAGCCCCTGACCATGTGTCTGCACATGGACCTGGTGTACCTAATGGTGCAAAGTGAGAGACATCATTGAAGCCAACATATTGAAGTGATCCCATGTACAGGTTTGCATCACTATCAACTGGACCAAATGCTAGAGAGTATCCCCATAGAACCCATTGTACAGACATTAGACCCATAACAATTATGGTCATGCCAAGTACGTTGACGACGTTCTTTGATCTGGCTAAACCGCCATAAAAGAAACCGACGCCAGGAGACATGAAGAGTACCATTGATGTAGCTGTAAGCATCCATGCTGTATCACCTGTATCAATTTTACAGGGCAACATGGCACCTTCGCCATCATCGTACCAACATTCGTTAGGATTACCAGTGTAAATTCCACTAGTTCCTGCAACGTATCCATTCATACCATCATTAACATTTTGTGCGAATGCTTGTGACATTGCACCTACTGATGTAATGGCTACTGCAACCACAAGTAATAGAGCATACTTATGGTTTCTAGAATTCATTAATTTAATCGAAAAGGAAAATTATTTAAGGGTTGAAGACACAAAAATAGGTAAAAATGTAAATTATTATATTTTAGTTTATTTTGATATTATCATAGAAAATGAAAACTATGTCATGTGGTGATTAAATGAAGATAAAAGCGGATACAAAATTATCAGTTTTTAATACTTTCAAGACAAAAGGAGTAGAATTAACAGGAGAGGCAAAAAGACAAAGATCAATTATCACAATACTAGCAAATAATACTAATCCAACAGAGAGAACAAGAACTGGAATTTCTCAAAGAATTGCAAAGATACAAGGCATTACTTGGAAAAATATCTATTCTGGAATATTTCGGGATCTAGATGAAATTTTGATTCCTTTGGAAATTGCTGAGGAGGATGGAAGATTGCCTCTGAGACGAGGTCCAAAGGCCCTTCAAGAAAAAGGGATTCCGTATTATCATCTAACAAAAAAAGGAATGTTAGTTGCACTATCAATAAGTGAGGTCAAAAATAGAGAGAAACTATTAAAAGAATTTTTTTCACAATCAGATTCAAAGGAAAAAGAATACGAAAAAATCATTACAAATCTATTAGAGACTAGCCCAAATTTTACATATTCAATTTTTCAAAAATATGTAAAGGCATTTTGTGATAATAAAATCAAAGATTTACTTCCATTTGATCTCTCAAAACTTAAGTACATTTCTGATGAGTCTTTAATTATTCAAAAGGAGATTTTAGAGGCTTTTTTGAAACTATCAAAGCAAGATAAAGAAGAAGCTATAAGATTCCTTAATGAGATTACTTAAAAGGCACATTTTGGTGAGAACGCCAAACATTAAAATCGGATATTATGGAGATTTATCTTAAATGGGTTCAAAGAATGTCTATGCCTCCGTAAAATCATATAGTAAACGAGGTAAGTTATTAAAAAAATCTGATTTTCAAACACTAGCAGAATCGAGGGATCTTGACGAATTAATGACTAGGATTAAAAATACAATTTATGGCGATTCTGTTGCAGATGTACAAAAACCGTATACATCGCAAGGTATTGAATCAGCTCTAAGAAGTCATTTAGCAGATACTCATTATTCGATTGCAAAAACATCAGGTAATTCTGGCGTTTTGGATGCATATTATATGAAGTTCATTGTTTCAAACTTAAAATCAATTCTAAAAGGAAAAGTGTTAGGAAAGTCCCAAGAAGAAATTGAAACTCACATAAATCTTCATGCTGAGGAATTAATCAAACAAAGAGATGTGGTCATTAAGGCATTAGTTGCAAAAGATCTTGAAGAAGCAGTTGCAAGCTTGAATTCAGTAGAATTTGGTGAAGAAATTGCAAAGGCTGCAGCACTATACAGTGAGAGAAAAAATATACAAATTTTTGATACGTATTTTGATAAAATTTTAATTCAACATTTAGCTAGTGCTATGAAAAATTATGCAGATAAGGATTCAACAAAATTAGTTGGCATGGATGTAGACTTTTATAATATTTTAAGTGTGATTAGAGGAAAATTTTGGGGATTACAAGAAGAGCAAATTCAAGACTTGATTGTTTCTCAAACTCCAACTGCAAAAGATTTACTTGGAAGAATGATAGCAGCTGCTACAATAAGAGATGCATTCAATGAATTGTCTAATACAAAATACAAAAGTTTGATTCCTCAGACTGAAAATAATTTAGATGCAATTGCCGAATTTGAAAGAGCATTTGAAATGGCAATTTATCAAACAGCGTTAAGATCTTTTACGAAAATGTTTAGCTTTGCAACTATTGTAGGAATTACTAAATTAACTGCATTTGAGGTAAGAAATTTGGCAGCTATTGCATTTGCAGTTGAGCAAAAAATACCAACTGAGACTACAATGTCAAAGTTAATTCTGGAAGAGTAAATTCTAAAAATGATTAGATTTCCAAAGAAAAAAAGTAAAATTTCTACCGAAATTGTGACAAATACAGTTTGGATCAGTACATTTTTGGCTATAATTTTATCATTGCCACCACTAGGATTATTCCTAGGAATTTATTTTGGAACAGGAAATCTCATCGTAGGTGCAATTGTGGGATTTGGAGTTCATTTTGTCACATTAGCATTTTCAAGTAAAATTTCAAAATTTCTAATTAATATAATGAATTAATCTATAAGGATGGATTTGCTAGGTGTTTTATCATGATGGGTGATAGAGATGTTCGAAGTATAGTTAAAAATGCAGTAGATTCTATTGGAAGAGAATTAGAAATCGAAATTGATGTAAAAGACATTAAAACGATTCATCTAAAAGAAGTGGTTCAATGTTTAAGGCGCTCATATTATGATAGAGTGGATCCCAAAGAAGTTGAACGACGAGGTTTCAATGATCTTCTTTCTGGTCTACTTCGAAAATTACAATATGGTAGCGATCCAAAAGAATTTTCAGTTGACGATATCAAATTAAAAGGACAGGCAGATATGATTGCAGATGATTTGATTATTTTGTTTAGACCTACTAATATTACTCTAGAAATGTCTCTAGAAACACCTCTAGCAAATGATGTACTTTACCTTAATGCGTGTATGTGGATTTACGATAAAAAAGATGGAATGATTCTTTACATTACTGGAAATAAAGAAGAAATTATTTTTTCATTAACGCGTGATAAAAAAATGTTTGAAGAAGTTATTAGAAGGGTAAGAGTTCTAAGTGATCTTCTCAAGGAACAAAAAACGCCAATTTTAGAACCATCTAATGATTGCACTGATTGTCAATATTATCAAAGATGCTTTATTACAAAGAAAAATGCCAAACATGTCTCATTATCTGAAATGCTAGGTTTGGGCAAAGACTAGTAAGATAAACGAAAAATATTGTAAAGGAATAATTTCCTTTGATTAATCTAGTGGTTCTGGATGTCCTTTACCACGAAGTGCAAAACACACAACTGCTAGTGCAATTGCTACTCCTACTGCTGAGCCATATGCGGCTATTCCTGCTTCTGCCATTTGATAAAAACTCACTTAACGTGCTTTTATAATTTTGCCAATATTTTTTCTCTAAAAACAAATTATCATAATTTTTAATTTTTATGATACATTATGATATTGTACCGCTATGGGTTATTTTACAAATTCAAAATGAAGTTCATTTTCTTGTCCACTGGTCATTGAGCTTTGATTAAAGAAAACATCTCCACTGACTCGCCATTTCGCAGTATTATTTTCAAGGGCAGACCATAATTCAGGAGTATTACCAGTATTTTTCAATACTATTTTGTCTTTCAAAAGAATCGAGTTTTCACCAAGAACAACATAATAGTCGGAACCAAATTCTACCATTCCTTCTGGTCTGCTACCAATTTGACCACCTGAAATTTGTTTTTCATTAGAAAATCCAGTTTCAAATAGTTGGTAATCCATGACCTGCACAATTACAGAACTAGGGTTAGGATTGTTAATTTTAAATGCTATCTCGATTGTAGCACCTCGTTTTCCAACTTCAATTATTGAAATATCATTCAATTCAATAGATATTGGTTGCATTTGTTGTGGAGCTTTTGAGATGTCTTGAGGGATATCTTCTTTTGATGTATGACTAACAAAGGATGAACCAGACAAAAGAATTATGCCCAAAGCTGCAGCTAACCCAATAACTGCCACAAAAACAAAGATTTTGGTATTCACTAGTTTAACTCATTTTTTAGATATCTTAAATGTTGAGATAGTTATTATAATATTAAAAAATAAAATGAATTATGCAGTATTTTCAAGCTGTTCAACAGGGAAAACAAAGAGCTAGCAAATCACAAATGAAGATGTTTGAAGCTGCAGGATTTGGAATGCTGACATTGACTACAAAAAAAATTAATGGTGAATTTCAGCCAGTTGGAGAAGAGGATTTTGTTGCAGTAATTAATTCACCTGATGGATATGTTACCATATTAACAGATAAAGATGGATTTACAAAGGCGCAATCAAAGTCACTGGAAAAAAAAGAAGCCTTGATAATTTATAAGAAATTAAGGGAGTCTGGAATTCCAGAGTACCCTGAAAATAACATTCAGATTTGGTCAGAACAACGTTCAACTGTACAAAACGAAATTTCAGAGTAACTATTTTGATGATAGAACTATTTCAGTTCCTACATCTGCTCCCTTGATTGCTTTTTCGAGTATTTTGATATCAGCTTTTAGTATTCGTGTTTTTATTTTAGATCGCTCAATAATTTTCAGAGCTACTATATCCATTAGATCATAACCTCCTGCAAGAGAATCTTCATGAACAAGCATATTTCTTAAATTCTTGAGTTCAATTCTTTTGAATTTTTTCGCATTTTTGAATTTATTAGGATCCATATCATAAACACCATCAACATCAGTGGCATTAAGAAATTGTTCTGCGTTAATTTTTTCAGCAATAAGTGCAGCTGTTCCATTGGTGCTTTGTCCGGGATGTAATCCTCCTGTAACTACAATCAAACCATCGTCTACTGCATGTCTTACTTCTTGTAATGTTGTTGGAGGGTGAGAATACGCTTTATTTTTTAGAGCGTAAATCAAGAGTTTTGCATTTAATCTAGAGATTTCTATTCCAAGTTCATCTAATGTTGATTCATCAGCTCCTGAAGATCTTGCATGAGTAATGTAATGTCTGGCAATATTTCCACCACCTGCAATAACTATTGGTTGACAGATCTTACTAATTTTGACTAGAAATGTGGCATAGTCTTTTAGTACTTTTGCATTATCTATACCAAAAATTCGTCCTGAAAGTTTAATGACAATTCTTTTTTTCATTATTTTAAACCACCGAGGATTGATTTTGCGGCAATTTCAACTTTTTTTCTGTTCTTTTGATGTGTGTATACTCTAAGAATATTCATAAAACCAGATATTGCTGAAACTACAGGAATTTGTGATATAGACATCTCTTGAGCAGCTGATTTTCCATTCTTATGTGTAATCAAAATAATACATTTTGATTCATTTTTTGATGGAGCCAGTGGAATTGATGGAGTAACAGAGCTATCAACAAAAATTTCACTTTCATCAATTTTGGATTTTTTTGATATTGATGTTCTTATCTCATTAGTTCTTGCTTTTCCCAAATTGGTTCTACTAGTTAAAATTCGTTCAAATACACATTTTAACAGTTTTCTATTTTGGTAATCTTCAGCAAATTGTCTAGCACGTTTTAATTTAGATGATTTTGATGAAATGAGTTTGGATAATACGTATTCGTCTGTAAGTTTTACATATTCATTAATGTTAAAAGAAGTAAAACCAAATTCATCGTCAGATAATCGCAATGCCTCCAAAAGCATGACTTCAGCAGCTCTTACTGTTTTATGGAAATATACCGCCTTGAACATTTGATAGCGAGAATGCATCATAGATTCAAAAGAATATAGTGCCGATTTTTCTAAAGCTAATCTTTTATGATATACGTGTAAGGATTGTGTTATTCTTTTGTGATCAATTTGTGCATGCTCTGCGCCAGTAAAATAACCATCTCTTAACAAGTAATCCATCATATCAGCACTTAATGCTCCTGAAATAATTTCATTCATGTATTGTGATTTTGAATCACCGAATGCTACTTTTGTAATGAATTTTTTATCATAACCATTTTTTGATAAACTATCTCCAATTTCAGATTTTAGAATAATTTCTTTTCCAAAATCTTCATGTGAAAATTTCTTTTGTTGTATTACCTCTTCAAAAAGATGTGAAAAAGGTCCATGACCTATGTCATGTAAAAGTCCTGCAAGTCTCAAAATTTCTATATCATATGATTTCAAAATTCCTTTTTCATTTAAAGCCTGACCAGCTTGACTTGCAATGTGCATAACGCCCAAAGAATGCTCAAATCTAGTATGTTGTGCTCCAGGATATGTTAAATGAGCACCAGAGAGTTGTCGTATTCGTCTTAGTCTTTGAAATATAGGAGTATCAATGATTTTTAGTTCATAATCATAAACACGAATAAAATCGTGTATTGGATCAACTATGTCTAAATAATTTTTTTTCATATGCCTAGTTTTTTTGTAAATATTTTCAAAATATCTTTATGAACTTCTTGTTTTGGTTTTGATGCATCGACAATTTTCCAATGTTCACTCTTTGCAATATTTCGATAAATCTTTGATATGTTTTTTAGGAATTCTTCATTTTTTTCAAATTTATCTCTGTTAGTTTTTTTTCTACGAAATGATTCTCTTTGAGTTACATCTAGTAAAATAACAAGATCAGCCTTTGGAAGCCCTGCATCTAAATTTTCTAGCCATTCACGTTTTAATCCATTTGCCAACCCATAGATTAGATTAGATTGGTAGTAGCGATTCATTATCAAAATAGAATTTTTTGATTGTGCTATCAAGATTTCATTTAATTTCTCCCATCTATTTGCAGCTAAAAGACAGTGAATTACCTGAGGTGGAAATTTTCGCTTACCATTAAGATATTTTGCAATTTCTTTTCCAATAGGTGTTTTATAGTCAGGAAAGCTAAATGTAGCAGTTTTGATTTTTCTTTGTTTTAATGCTTTTACCAATAGTGCTGTTTGAGTTTTCTTTCCTGCTTGGTCTCCACCCTCAATAACAATTATCATAAGTTACAAAACCAATGAAATTAATTGATTAAAAATCTATCAAGGTTTATAACTAAAAATTAAGCACGTATCTCAAAATGGGGCTAGTAAAATCCATGGCAAAAGAAATGATAAAAGAAATTGGGAATAAATCAAGAGAATTTTATGAATTTGTTTTACCTCCCATGGATATGTATTTGGATAATGAAAAATTAACATTATTAATTGACTTGCCAGGTTTTTTAAAAAAAGACATCAAATTATCACTTGATGGAAATGTTCTTTCCATTCAGGCATGTAAAGAAATTACTAATGAAAAAAATCATAACATAATCTGTAATCAAAGACCAAACATAATAGATAAGAAAATTAGATTGCCAATTGATCTTGGAGATGAAGTAAGTTCTGCAAAATATGAACATGGTGTGTTAACAATTACAATTCCTGTTAAAAAACATGGAAAAGATATTTCAATAGAATAGTCAATGTTTTCGAAAGATTGTAAAGACGATCATTATAATTAAAGAACTTATAATTCCAGTAATTCCTAATGACTCATTTGATGTATACAAAACAGTAGAGCCTACAAATATTGCAGATGAAAGAATACTTCCAGAAAGTAAAACATTAGATTTTGGTTTAGCATTTAAGAGTTGAATAGATCTGTTTTCATCAATAAATTTTTTGAGTTCTGGTGCAATTGAAATAGTAGCATCAATTGATTTTGCAAATCTCTGAAAAGAATATTTTAGTTCTTCAATATATGCATCTTTAATCAAATGTTCTTCTTCTAAAATTTCTCTTAATACTTTAACAAATTTAAAATCAACTTTATGTGTTTTATAAATTCCTTCAATGATTGATGCCATTCTCATGTATAATGCTAGATTCTTTGGAAGAACAAATGGGAATCTACTCATTGTTTTATTTGCAAGTTCCATTAAACTTTGTACTTCCATTTCATCTGGTTTTTTTCCATGCATTGCTTGAACAGCTAATTCTATTCCTTTTTCAATTACTGATCGATTAAAATCAGGAGTTAACATTCCGAGGTCAGCCATTGCATTAACAGTTCTTGGAGGATCTTTCTCAACTAAAGCAAGGTAAAGTCTGATTAGTCTTAATCGAGTTTCATTGTCTAACCGGCCAACCATTCCATAGTCGTATAGGATGAGTTTCCCATCATCAGTTACTGAAATGTTTCCAGGATGAGGATCAGCGTGAAATAGTGAATGGCGTAAAAGCATGGTAAAAAAGACCTTATGAACATCAACTACTAGTTTTTGCCTATCAATTCCCTTCTCATCAAGTGCCTCTATGTTAGTGATTTTGATTCCAGGAAGATATTCCATAGTAAGAACATTTTTTGAAGAATAATCATCATAAACCAAAGGAACAACTATGTTGCTTTTTTTCATATCATGTTTGATTTTTTTTAGATTTGATGATTCAATCGTATAATCCATTTCCTCATGAATTGTTTCAATAAATTGAGAAAGCATGGCTCTTGCAGAAAAACGCAGGTTCGGATCTACAAATCTTAATGCCGTAGGAAGAATTTTTTTTAAGACTTTAAGATCTTCCTCAACCGTTTTTTCAATTCCTGGTCTTTTTACTTTAACAACAATTTCTTGACCAGAAATTTTTCCACGATAAACCTGACCTAGAGATGCACCAGAAATAGGATGTGGATCTATGCTATCAAATTTTTCATTAATTGGTCCTATGTCATTTTCAATTATTGGTTTTACCTGATCAAATGGAGCTGATGGAACATCATCTTGTAGTTTAGCAAGTTCTTCTAAGTATGGTTGCGGTAAAATATCAGCACGTGATGAAAGCCATTGTCCTAATTTTATGTAAACAGGTCCTAATGAAATGAAAGTGTTTAGAACTTTACGTGCATTTTTGCGATATTTTTCTAAATCAACATCTTTACCTTCTTTTTTTACCCATTTTCTTCTGTCTTTTCGTAATGCCATAATTGAAGGAAGTAATTTAATGAATATCTGAATTGTTCTTACAGTAGACATTGTTATTCTAAATATTTTTTGATTTTTTTAGTTGCAACATATCCAACATATCCTGCAACAATAGAAGACAGAAGAATAGATTTGGTTGACTTGTTTGATTTATTTAGAAATTTTTTTGCAATTTCTGAACCACTAATAATTGAGCATGTTAGTCCAATCAAAATTTCTGGAGCATCATAAACTAAATGACCGATAGGATCTTTTCTAGGATCAACTCTATCAGTATGAACTAGAAATTTATCGTCATATTCCCTAATGTGTAAATTACCATATCGAAATTGTCTTTTTGCACCATTTTTTTGCCCAAGTTGAGTCTCTTCTGCACATTCAAGCATAAATTCTCGTAATTCCTTTGGTACTTCAATTTCATCTCTTATCATGAACGCAAGATCCATTATTTGCTTATAATCTTAGCCATAACAAAAATAGAAAATTAGTATCTTTTTCACACTTGTCAAGAATTCATTTTTTAGATTTTGATTCTTTTAGTCTATCCTTACCAAATAATACAAAACTTGTAATGAATACAATCAACATAGAAATTCCAGTGAGATAAGCATAGTTGAATCCGACTCCAGGATGATCCATTTCATGATAATTTGAGATTACGTATGTAGCTATGAGTAGAATTACACCGACAATGGTTAATTTTTGATGAATTTGCAATGATTTTTGTTTTTTTCTAAGTATATGAATTTAGGAATCAAAAATAATCAGAGAAGAGGTGTTGTTATGAATCCCACGATACATCCTGCTAGAAAGAGAAACATGCCTTTTGCCATAACCTTATTCACACTATCTTAACATAATCATATAACAATAATGCAAATGTCCCAAAATAGGGAATTAGAAATTAATAAAATAATGTCATGGTTTTGATTCCATTGCAGATAATTTTGCTACTACTTGTTCAAGTTCTACTTTATTATCATTAATTACACGTTTTAGTACTTCGATCTCTTGGTTTAGTTGTTCTAAATGATCATTATCAGAGTTAGTTATTTTGACTTCTAACTCAGAAAGTAACTGTTGGTTATATTGGTTAATTTTTTCTAGTTCTTCTTTGTAGTTTTGTAATTTTTCATATGGATCAGATTTTTCAATTATTTGAACATATTTCTGATTAGTAATGTATCCGAGAGAAATTATAGTAGTTCCAATAACCAAGATGGCAATCAACACAATAATAGTTAATCTCATTTTGAATCAATCTTAGTTTTCTATTTTTCTAATTTAAAATTTGATTCTCAGTTAGTCTGAATTTTTGATTTTTTACGCCTACGAATAACATAGACTCCTATTGCTACTGCTATTATTATTGGAATAATTATTAGTTGTAAATCATTTCCAGATTGAATTTTTGGTGGTTCTTTTACAAATATCGTGGCATTATGTGCGAGAAATATCTCATCTCTGATACTGTCTTTGTATCTTACAGTAAGTCTAATATCATGTTCTCCATATCGTGGCTCACCATCAAATTCTAGTGGAATGTTAAATGGGACTGGAGAATCAGTTTCCACTTCATCAATAAATTGAGTTTGGTTTTTGATGTTTGAATCACCTAATGATTCCAAAGTTACAAAACCAAATAACGCATTTTCATTTCCTTCATTAATTATTTCTCCGACAACCATTTGTTTGCCAGATAATTCAATTACTTCAATATCATATATGGAAAGATCAATCAATCCCTTAATGTAAAAATCAACAATTTTAGAAACAGTTTGAAGATCACCGTGTGCATTATAAAATTTGATAGATAATGGAATTCGTAAAGTATCGGCTTTGAGATTTTCTGGTACGTATACTGTAGCTGTGAGATATCTAGAAGATTTTGCTGCAATGTTTCCAATATCCCAATTTGATTCTAAAATTACCACATTTTCTACATTGGTAGTTGATGAAGATGTTGATGCAAGTTCTGTTTGAGTATTTGTAGCTACTATATCAACGCTAGAAATTGGTGCTGTTCCATCGTTTGAAATCTCAATTACTACATTATTTAATTTCAGAGATGTAAGAAATGGATTTAATGCTTTAACATTGATTATACTGTCACCAGTAATTTTAAAGTTAAAATCAGAAAAAGACGTTCTCACTCCAGATTCTCGTAATCTAGAGTAATCGACTTTAACTGTACCTGGGTATTGTTGAATTTTGGTATTTTTATCAATGTTAACATAAAATGTTAGGTGGAAATTATCACCCGCTAAAGAATTAGAATCACTATCGGCAATTACGAGTGAACCAGGGCCATCTGCTGAAGAAAATCCTAGAGGAAGTGATAGTTGTCCTTTGATTCCAGTGATATCTTGTGTTCCTACATTTGCAAATACTACTGTAAACGGCACATTTTCATCACCAGGATCAATCTCAATTTTCTCGTCAATTGTTCCAAAATAAGCATCAAGTAATTTTACATCTCCAAACTCTCTTTCAAATGGAGATTGACCAAACCCACCAGATTTAATTTGAGCAAATGAATTATCAGTAATTAACGGAATAAGAAACAATATTGTTAATGAAAGTAAAATTTTATAATTTATCATGCTAAAACCTCCATCTCAGATGGTAAATTTCCTTCAAATGCTTTTCCGTCTTTAATTGTAATCACTCTATCTACATCTCCAAAATGTTCTCTATCATGGGTAACAACAATGAATGTTTGATGTAGATTTTTTGCCATAGATTTCATTAATTGAACTATTTTTTCAGATGTAACAGAGTCTAAATTTCCTGTTGGTTCATCAGCTAAAACAATTGAGGGATTGTTTATCAATCCTCTTGCAATTGCTGCTCTTTGTGCTTGTCCACCAGATATTTTATTTGCTCTTTTGTTAATTTGATCTTCTAATCCAACTGATTTTAATAATTCTCTTGCATTTTTTTCCGCAGAATCAGTAGTTCCTGCGATTTCTCTTGGCAATAATACATTTTCAAGAACAGTCAGATCAGTTAAAAGATTTGAGAATTGAAAAATGAATCCTAATTTTTTGTTTCTAAACGATGAGATTTTACTATCAGTCAGATTTGTCGTATCTGTTCCATCAATGAAGACCTTACCGTTTGTTGGACGATCTAAGAGTCCTATCATGTTAAGTAATGTGGATTTTCCTGAACCTGAGCTGCCTACAATTAATACAAATTCTCCTTTTTCAATTGAAAATGACACATTATCTAATGCTTTTACCTTATTTTCTCCTGAGCCGTAAATTTTACTCAAATTACTAATTTCAAGTACTTTAGACAGTTCTCATCGCCTCCACTGGTAATAATTTAGTTGCCCTATACGATGGATATAATGAAGCAATTATTGCTAAAATAAATGACAATATAGCAGTCTGAATAATTTTTTCCCAATTGTAGCTCACTTCTAGAGGGAGACTATTGTTGAAAGACATTTTAGTTTCCTTTGCATAAAATGTATAGCCTAATCCTGCTGCAGTTCCAACACCAGCACCAATTGCACCAATTATCATCCCTTGGAAAATAAAAATAATCAGAATGTCTTTTCTTGTTGCACCTATTGATCTCATTACACCTATTTCTCTAGTTTTTCCATTAACTAACATCATTTGAATTGTAACAATAGCAAAAGCTGATGACATCATTCCAAAATATCCAATCATGTTAATCATTGCAATCCCAGATCTAAATCCTGCTAGTTGTTCTTCAGCAGATTCTTCTATTGTTTCTGCAATGAAATCATCATTAGGAAAGGCAGCTAGAAAGAAATTTTTTACATCACTGGCTTTAGATGGATCATTTAATTTTACCATAATTGAACCTGTATCGCCATCTCTGTTCATTAAATCTCGTAAAGTATCAATATGAACAACTACACTGTAATCAAAGCCTTGACCACCAGGGGATTTTGCTATTCCAGTAACTACAAGTCTTTTGATTTGATCTTGTCCATATCTATCAACAATTTTTAATTTTAGACTATCACCTACTTGAGCACCACCAAGATCTCTTGCTACATTAGAACCTAATACAATAGAATTTCTTGAAAAAACATATTGTCCATCAGATACAGTTTCATGAACTGTAGAAGCTCTAATATCTCGTAATGGATCAACTCCTACAATTGGGATTCTGGTTTCTTCATGTAATGTACCAAATTTTGTCATGTTAATTGACGCCGTCGATGACAACCGCGGAGTAGCCGCTTCTACATAGGGAATTCTTTCAAACCAATTAACTAATGCTTGATCTGATTTATCGATATAATCTTGTTCATCTGTAATTAGAATATCGCCGTTTCTATAATTTGAGATATCTCTAACAATTGCGTCAAACAATCCCTGAAAAATTACAAAATTAACATGAATTACTAAAATTCCAATTGTTACAGCTAAAACTGCACCAATTAGACTTCCTTTTTTGTTAAATAGCATTCTTTTTGCTAAACGTAACCGATATTCCACAGAAAGATTAGAAATGGTCTAATATTTAATGTATTTTATGTATAGTGCTAACATTATAGACAATTTTATATTTTATTAGGTACCTTCAAACATTATGAGGTTAATCTAGGTGAGAAATTGGACAATTTAGATATCAAAATACTAAGCATGCTTTTGAACAATTGCAGAGAGTCAGACAGACAGATTGGGAAAAAATTGGGGATTTCAGGAGGAGCAGTTAGAGCACGAATTCAAAAAATGCAGGAAAAAAAAGTTATCGAAAAATTTACCATTAAAGTTGAACCACCGATTTTGGGACTTGGTGTTTTGTATATAGTAGTTTCAGGTCAAAACATAAAAGAAATTCTAGAGCAAATTAGTTTGATAGGAGAGCCATTTTTTGTTGTACCATGTGTTGGTGGAATTACAGTTTGTAGTATTGTAGTAAAAGAAAATTTACAACAAAAAATTGTACTCGTAAATAAATTAATGAAAGATGTTAGAGTATTATCTATATTTGAAGCAGAGAATCCAGGATTTGATTCGAATTTAACTAAAACCGATTTAGAAATTTTAGAACTATTAGTAAAAGAACCAAGACAAAAAATTGAAAAGATTTCAAAAGAAATAGGATTGTCCACAAAAACAGTTACAAGATGTATTGACAAACTACAAGAAAATGACGGTATTCAATTTACAGTTATTTATGATCCAACAAAAATTAAAGAGTTTATTCCACATGCCGTACTTGCTTGGATTAAAGGAGATCTTAGAGAAACTTTAGAAAAAATGAATAATGAATTTGATGAATCATTTATGCAGATACCGTTTATTTCAAAAAATCAAATTGTATTATTTATGTATAGTCATAATATATTTGAAATGGATGAACTAACTCAAAGAGTTAGAAACATGGACAATGTAATATCTGCAGATCTATTTATTCCAAAAAAGATATCATTTCCATTAAAATGGTTAAATCAAGCTATTAATGATGCCAAGAGATCACCTACACTTCATATTTCATATCAAACAAATTAAATACAAACAAAATTTAGAATATAGTATGAAAAAGAAAAAGATCTACGAAGGTAAAATTTTAGGCCTTAGTATTTATGATTTGGCTATTGAGGGAAGAAAAGTAAAACGAGAGATGATAGAGCATAGAGGAGCTGCTGCAATGTTAGCATTTGATGAAAATGACAAATTAATTCTTGTAAAACAGCACAGATTTCCTCACGGGTACGTAATTGAAATTCCTGCAGGTACAATGGAAAAAAGAGAAGAGCCTAAGAAATGTGCATTTAGAGAACTAGAAGAAGAAACTGGATACAAAGCCAAAAAAATGACACCGTTAATCACCTTCTACCCATCCATAGGCTACAATACTGAGGCTATTCACTGCTTTGTGGCTTCAGGATTAAAGAAAATTGCAGATTTAAAGTTAGACGAAGATGAAATATTATCAGTTGTTAAGATAGATCTTAAAAAAGTCATTTCAATGATAAAAAATGGAAAAATTCAGGATTCAAAAACAATTTGTGCAGTATTGACATATGCTGCTAAAAATAAATTATATTAATTATTTATTATAAATTGGTTTTACAAGATCTGCAACATCAGCCCAAGATTTTGCAATTCGCTCAAACATATAAACAAGATCAAGAAGATCAATAGGAATTTGTTTTTTATTTCCTATAGAACTTCTTAGTTTAGAGAGATTTTCTTGATATTTTTTATGTAATGAAATAGCTTCGATAGCTAAACGTCTATCAGGTTTGATAAAAGCATCAATTGATTTTTCTGCAAGAATGTTGAAATTTTTAACTACATCAAAAGTTTTCTTCAAATGTTCATTTGATAAAGAAGAATTAAAAATATAATTTGCAAGTTCTACTATTGTATCGCCTGCATTTTCTAAAAGGTTTGCAGCCACTCTATAATCTAAAATATCAATATTTTCTAAATTAAATACATTAGCTAATCTTCTATCTACTAATGTACTTCGAATCAAACGTACTAGAAGAAAATATTGCCTATTAACCTCAACATCTCTTTTTGATAATGTTTGTAAATTGGATTTATCATTTAAAATTAATCCGTTTGATACATCATCATACATTCCAAGTGCAATAGAACTCATTCTTTTTAGAATTTTTTCGGGATTTAGTGTTGTTGCATCTAAAAGAAACTGCATGTTAATATTTGATGCATCTTCCTCAATGATCTCCATACCAACTAATCGCCTCATTGAATTTCGAATTTTTTCTCTATCTTCACCAGGTATGATCGATTTTGAAGTAATTTGAATAATGTCATATCCTAAAAGGTAAGCTCCAGTAATGTCTGCTACAATATTTTCATCTTTGGGAAGTGGGTATGAAATCACTAGTTCTTTAGTAGGACGCATTTCTTTATTTGCAGAAATTGAGATAGTATCTTGTCCAGTTTCAAGCTCAACTTGACTACTTTTATCTAAATTATTTGCAACTACCCATTCTTTAGGCAATGAAACCAAGATACTGCTACCAATTCTTTGCAGGCGTCGAATGAATTTAGTCAATTTATACTAATTTAATTAATTTAAGCCATATTCTTATATTTTATGTAAAATTTAAACTGAAATCAATGGAGGCAACTGCATTTTGTCCTGCACATGTTACAGGTTTTTTCAAAGCTTACTTAGAGAATGGTAGTCAAAAAAATCCTGAAAAATTAGGTTCTATGGGTGCAGGATTTTCAATTAAAGAAGGAGTTACTACCCATGTCAATATTTTACCTAAAATCAATCAAAATTCTAACTTTAAAATTACTACTATAGGTTATCAGTCAGATAAGACAGATGTTTCAGAATATGTATTAAACGAATTTTTAAAATTAGGAAATTTTGAAAATATATTTTTCGATATTAAACATGAAATTACCGTACCAGTTGGATATGGTTTAGGTTCTAGTAGTGCTGTCGCATTATCATTATCATATGCACTAGATCATGCTCTTAAAACAAGATTAGATCATACAATTATTGGTCAGATTGCACATAGTGCAGAGATAAATTGTAAAACAGGATTAGGTGATGTTTTAGCATCATATTATGGTGGTTTTGAAATAAGAGTCAAACCAGGAGCTCCAGGAATAGGTCAAGTAGAAAAGATCAATACAAAAGATATTTCCATAATTATGATTTGTTTTTCACCGATTTCAACAAACAAGTTCATCAAAGAACGTCTTTCTCAAATTAATGGTCTTGGTGGAAAAATGGTTAACAAATTATTAGAATCAAAGAACTATGAGCATTTTCAGGACATGTCTTTAGAATTTGCAAAATATGTCCAAGTAATGACTTTGAGAATGGAAAATTTAATTCAGGAATTGGCTTCAGATGGAATAAAATGTGGTGTAGCACTATTTGGTGAAACTGTTTTTACAATGATACCAAAAGAAAAAGAAAAACATGTTCTACAAATTTTAGAAAAATATCCTGAAGGAATAATCATAAAATCAGAATTAGATGATCAGGGAGCAAGAGTATTAAGTAATTAATTGAATGTTGATGTCTTTAATTCCAAAATCTCATCCTAGAGCAAAGTCTCTTTTAATTCGAGAAAGACTCGTTACTGGATTTGATCATGGATTAGTAGCTAAAGAAGGTCTTTTAGCACATGGTAGAGGAGAAGCCTTTGATTATTTACTTGGTGAAAAAACAAGCAAGACGGCAAAACTAGCAATCAAAGCAGCTGCTGCACAAATTTTATTGGCAGATTTACCCGTAATCTCTGTTAATGGTAATATTGCTGCATTATGTCCAAGAGAGATTGTTAGGCTCGCCAATACATCAAGAGCGAAAATTGAAGTAAATCTGTTTTATGCTAACAAAAAACGAAAGCAGAACATCATAAAAACTCTCAAAAAAAGTGGAGCAAAAGAGATTTTAGGTATAAATCATAATTCATCAACTACATTATCAGGATTGGATTCAGCAAGAAGAATAGTTGACAAGAATGGAATTTTTGCAGCTGATGTGGTCATTGTTCCATTAGAAGACGGTGATAGAACTATGGCATTAAGAAGAGCTGGAAAAATAGTCATAACATTTGATCTAAATCCACTTTCGCGAACTTCACAGACTGCCAATATAACAATAGTAGATAATGTCACACGAGCAGTTGATTTGTTAACTGTAACATGTAAAAAATTATCAAAAAATAATAAGAAAACGCTTGAAAAAATCGTTAAGGATTTTAATAATAAAAAAAATCTCTCAGAGAACATTATTGAAATAAGAGATAATCTAACGAGGAGGTTACATATTGCATAAATCGGTTTATGATATTATCAAAATGAAAAAAGATGGAAAAAAGATCTCAGCCATTACAAGTTATGATTATACACTTGCATCATTATGTGATAAATCTGGAATAGACATACTACTTGTGGGAGACAGTGCAGGAATGGTAATGCTTGGTTATGAAAATACTATTCCAGTAACAATGGAACAAATGTGTATGTTTACAGAAGCAGTTAGCAGAGCTAGAAAAAATGCTTTGTTGGTTGCAGATTTACCATTTATGTCATATCAAGCAAGTATTGAAGATGCAATAAAAAATTCAGGGAGGTTAATAAAAGCGGGAGCTGATGCAATAAAACTTGAAGGTGGAGTTTCCATGTCAGAAACAATTAGTGCAATTGTAGATATCGGAATTCCAGTAATGGGTCATATTGGGTTACAACCACAAACAACAATGTTATCAGAAGGATACAAAGTACAAGGAAGAACAAAAGAGACTGCAATAAAATTAATTGAAGATGCAAAAGAGCTTGAAGAGGCTGGTGTATTCAGTATAGTGTTAGAAATGACAAGCCATGAAGTAGCACAAATAATTTCTGAAACCGTTAGTGTGCCTATTATTGGAATTGGTTCAGGCGTTGGGTGTAATGGTCAGGTACTAGTTGTACAAGATTTACTAGGAATGTTTGAAAAAATCAAGCCAAAATTTGCAAAAAGATATTTGAACTTGTCTGAGGATATTGTAAAAGCACTTGAAAATTACAAAAAGGATGTAGAAATAGGCATGTTTCCTGCTAAAGAGAACTGGTTTTCAATGGATGATGAGGAATTTAAAAAATTACGAGAGCAAATTGGCAGTTAAGAAACAGAGTCATCCTTCATTAGACATAGTGGGTTCACATGGGGTTGAACTCTCCGAGAGAAAAATTGTTCTTTGTGTTGCAGGGAGTGTTGCAGCATACAAAGCAATTGAGTTAGCAAGATTACTGATGAGACATGGTGCTGATGTTACATGTGTTGCAAGTGATGCAGTAACAAAATTAGTACAACCAGATTATTTCAAATGGGCAACTGGAAACAAAGTCATAACAAAATTAACAGGAGAATTAGAACATATTAGATTAGCAGATTATAATCAATCAGATCTTATCATAGTTTATCCAGCAACTGCAAACACACTTGGAAAATTAGCTAATGGGATTGATGATACGCCAATATCAACAATCCTTACTGTAGGATTTGGCTCAAAGATTCCAATTTTGATGTGTCTTGCTATGCATGCATCAATGTATGATAATGCAGCGGTAAAAAAGAATATAGAATTTTTAAAAAACAAAATTGAGTTTTTTACACCACAGATAATTGAAGGAAAAGCAAAAGCATCTGAACCAGAAGATGTTTTAGAATATGTATTAAGAAAATTTGGGTTTTCGTCTATTTTAAAAAATAAAAAGGTGTTAATGACTGCAGGACCAACAATTGAATATATTGATCCTGTTCGTGTAATTACAAATCAAAGTTCAGGAAAAACTGGTGTATTATTAGCTTCAGAATTAATTTCTTCAGGAGCTAATGTAACTTTGATTTATGGTCCTGGAATTGAAAAACCACCAAACGGTGCAAAAATAATTAGAATTTCTACAAGTGAAGAAATGTTTAATGTTGTAAAAAAAGAGATGAGTAAAAAATTTGACATAGTAATAATGGCAGCTGCTGTATCTGATTATACTCCAGAGAATCCTAGTAAAAATAAAATAAAAAGTACTAAAAATAAAATAAAAATTAGCCTCAAAAAGGCACCAAAAATCATTGATCAAGTTAAAAAATATCAAAAAAATATTTTTTTGGTTGGTTTCAAAGCAGAAGCAAATATTTCAAAAAATGAATTAATCTTGGCAGCAAAGAAAAAATTGAATGAATCAGATGCAAATATGATCGTGGCAAACGATGTAGGTTCAATTAGATATAAAAAAAATACTGGAAGTAATGAAGTGCTAATCATAGACTCATGTAAAGTAATTTCTTCAGGATGGATAAAAAAAGAGAAAATTGCTAGATTTATCAGAAAAGAAATAGAGCGACGTTTAACTTAAAATGAAAAAATCGGAAATCAGAAAACTTGTTGCTGAATATAAAGAGATTAAAATGAAGATGGAAAAAATTCAAAATAAAAAAATATTTGAGAAATTAAAAGAAATTGAACATAAATATTTCCACGAAACAGGAAGAACCATTCAATCAGATTTAAAAGAGATTACATAAAATACATCATAAATTAACAAAGACGTAATGAAAATCAGTAATACATCATACAAACAAAACAATATAAAAATATGGAATGAGATAGCTCCACGATATCATAAAAGATGGGCAAGTGTTAACGAAGGTCCATTTCAAAGTACTTCTAAATTAATTGAGCTAGTTAATGTAAGTGAAGGTAACAGTGTATTAGATCTTGCATGTGGTACTGGAGTAGTTACAAAAAAACTCAGAGATAAAGTTGGAGATTTAGGATATGTTGTAGGAGCAGATGCTTCAGTCTCTGCAATTAAAATTGCAAAAAAATGGAATGGTGTAAAATCTAATTTGGATTTTGTAAATATTGATGCTGAAAGATTTAATTTTGCTCATAAATTTGATATTGTAACATGTCAGTACGGATTATTTTTTTTCCCTGATGCACAAAAAGCATTAAAAAACATTAGAAATAGCCTCAAAAAAACAGGGACACTTGGAATATCAGTTCATGGACAAAAAAACAAAGTTCCATTTTTTAGCAATATCTTAGATGCTGTAATGGAGTTTATTCCAGATTATGTTCCACGTGGTTCACCTGATATGGATAGATTTGGGACAAAAAATGCATTGGATAATGAAATCAGAACTGCAGGATTCTCAAAAATTTTAATAAAAGATTTTACTTTTAATTACAGTCCAGGAAAATTTGATGATTATTGGAAAAATTATCTGAAATATATCGCCAAACCACTCAAAGAAAAATTAAATTTACTAGACATGTCAAAAAGAAAAGCATTGAAACAAGTAGTTAAGCAAAATACTATTCCATATACTAAAAAAAATGGAATTATTGTATTTCCTTGGCAAGTTTTAATTTTAACCGCAAAATACTAGGTTAGTAAGAAGGAAAACAAAATGAATAAGGATAGTAAAAAGAAAGAAGAGAAACCAAAAAAGTCAGATTTTAAGTCATTTCTAAAGAAAAGAGCTCCGATTTATCTTGGCATAATAGCAATATTAGTTATTTTTGTAATTCCAGAATTGACAAAAAATGATTTACAAAGTAGTTTTCCGGATAATTTAACAGAAGAACAAAAACAGATTGTGGAAATTTTAATGTCTTATAATGGTCCAAATCAAAAAGGACTAACTGTAATGAATGCAATAAGTGAACAGATTGCATTAGAATATCCAGATGAAAAAATATATGATAATAAAAAAACAAAAGTTGAACTTGTTGTTTCTAATACAGATGAATCTACTAAAAATATTTACAAAGTAATTTTAACATTTGAATCTTATAAAGGAAAAATAGAATATGTTTGGAATGTAAATTCAGATACAAAAGAAATTAAGGCTAAAAACTCAGATGCAAAACATGTAATTGATGTTGTAAACTATTATGATTGAAATTAGATAGTGATTAGATCTTTTGTAAATTTGTGTAGAATAATTGGTTTATCTTTTACAATTAAAGAATCTTCGATTCTGACGCCAAATTTATTTGGTATGTAGATTCCAGGCTCTACTGTAATTGCCATATTTTCTTTTAGTTTAGTATCACTTCTGTATGAAATAGTGGGTAACTCATGAACTTCAAGTCCTATACCATGACCTGTTGAATGAATAAAATATTTACCAAAGTTTTGTTCATCAATGTATTTTCTACATGCAAAATCAATATCTTTACAATCAATATTTGGTTTAACGGATTTCAATCCAAGTTTTTGTGATTCTTTTACAATTTCATAAACATGTTTTTCTTGAGGAGATATTTTTCCAATTGCAAATGTTCTAGTTGCATCTGAGATATATCCTTTGTATCTTAATGTAAGATCAACAACTACAAGTTCTCCTTTTTTGAATTTTCTATCAGTAACTTGTGCATGTGGTAAAGATCCATTTGGTCCTCCAGCTATAATCAGGGGGTTAAGAGTGGATTTGTATCCAGTATCAAACATTTTTTGTTCTATTGCATACGACATCAAGATTGTTTGTAGTTCAGATTCTTTTTGACTAACTTTCATTTTTTTATGACAAATATCATACATTTCATCAATTATTTTAGAAGCTTTTTTTAGAATATTGATCTCTTTTTCATCTTTGATTATACGAGAATTGTAAAATGGTTCAGTAGATGATTTTATTGTAGGAATAGATTTTTTGAGAGTTGTCATTATAGAATAGTTTTGACAATCAGTACAAACTTTCTTTTTTTTGATTCTATCAATTAATGAAGAAATCAAACCTAAGCCTCGTTCGGCTGTAATTATATCACAATTTTCAGATTCTTCCTTAACACGACCAACTTCAAGTTCTGGTGCAATAATGGTGGTTTTTCCTCCTTTTTCTAATATTCCTATAGCTTCACCCCAAAATCCAGTCATATAGAATAAATTTTCAGGCTCAAATGTGACTAAAGTATCACAGTCGATCTTTTGAGCGAATTTAAGAAGATTTTTTCTTCGTTCCTTCACAAAAAAATATTGTTCGTTTCTTAATTTATGTATGATGCAAAGTTTGTATATTGGAATTTTGATTTTGACGATTGTGACAGAAGAAAAAAAGAAAGTAGTTGCTCTATTATCAGGTGGTCTTGATAGTCAGCTTGCAGTAAGAATGATGCAAGAGCAAGGTTTCGAAGTTTCGGCTGTTGCAATAAAGACTCCTTTTTGTGATTTTGATTGTGGCAGAGGTTGTGGTTTTGAAATTAGAGAAAGAGCTGATGATCTCAATGTTAATCTAAAAACAGTATATCTTGGTGATGAATATATTGAGATGTTAAAGCATCCAAAACACGGTATTGGTTCTGGATTCAATCCATGTATAGATTGTAGAGCTATGATGTTTAATGCTGCAAAAAAACACATGGATGAGATTGGAGCTGAATTTATAATTTCAGGAGAAGTATTAGGACAAAGACCAATGAGTCAACATGGTCCTGCATTAAGAACTATTGAAAAAGAATCGGGTTTGGTAGGAAAAATTGTCAGACCGTTATCTGCAGCATTACTTCCAGAAACAGATCCTGAGAGAAATGGATTAATCAAAAGAGAAAATCTTGGGATGATTAAAGGAAGAACCCGAAGAGTACAGTTAGATATGGCAAAAAAATATGGAATAGAAAATCCACCAAATGCAGGCGGTGGGTGTCTTTTAACTGATCCAACATTTGGATTGCGTGCAAAAGATTTGTTTTCACATACTGAAACTCCTACAATAAATGATATTGATTTGTTAAAGATAGGAAGACATTTCAGATTTGATGAAGAAACTAAATTTGTTGTTGGGAGAAATAAAGATGAAAATGAAATGATAAAAGCAATTGCATTACCTGGAGATATTTTGTTTCAGGCTCGTGATCATATGGGACCAGTTTCAATTTTGCGTGGAAAAAATGCAGATACATATGTAAAATTTGCATCTTCTATTACATTGAGATATTCAGATGCACCAAAAGGTGAACAAGCATCAGTTATTATCAGTAAGGACAATACAAAAGATGAAATCATCACAGAACATGCTGAAGAAGAGTCATACATTAAATTTAGAATTTAGGCATGGAATTTTTTTAAAATTAGTTAAAACTAAGGAAGAGTTTTTGAAGGAGTAGATCGCATTTTCCTCAAGGATGCAAAAACAGGAAAATCCAACCTATTTGAAAGCTATCACTATACGAGATATCAGTGATGTTCATTCAATAAAAGAAGACATCAAAAAAGAGATGATTTTAATTCTTAGAGTTACACCGTTGGCTCAAAAAGATGTGGAACAACTTCGAAAAGTGGTTGAAGAATTGTACTCTATTGCAAAAACAGAGGGTGCAGACATTGCAAGGTTAGGCGAAGAAAGAATTATCGTGGCACCATCCAGTATTAAAATCTGGAAACCAGAATACGATCTAAAATAGTTTTATTGCTTCTTGAACTTGAGGGTAATGTGCAGGAACTCTAAACATTCTTCTGATATTCATTGCCAAGTTTTCTGATTTTCTTCGTTCTCCGTGATTTACAAGCACTCTACGAAGTTTTGGTCTTAGTCTTTGAACAAAAGACATCAATTGGTTATAATCACTGTGTCCACTGAATCCATCAAGTTTTTCAACGCTACAATTTATTGTAACAACTTCAACTTTTCCTTCTTTACCTAGCATGGTAACTTGTTTTGAACCATCCAAAACTCTTCTTCCCATAGTTCCATTAACCTGATATGAAACAAACAATACTTTGTTCTTTTTATCAGGTGCAATATTTTTGAAATATTCTAAAACAGGCCCTCCTTCTAACATTCCAGACGTTGCTAAGATTATACAGGGAGAATTATCCCTCATTGGCTCTTCTCTTGCATCAGCATGTTCAATATTTGTAAAGTATTCTGAATCAAATGGATTATCATCAGTTTCCAGGATTTTTTGTTTTAGTTCTCTAGCTAAGTATTCAGGATATGCTTCATGAATTGCAGAAGCTTCTGAAATCATACCTTCTGTAAAAACAGGTGCTTCAACCATTTCGCCAGATTTCATGTAATGATCAATTACCATCATAATTTCTTGAGCACGACCAACTGCAGGAATTGGAATGAGAACTTTACCTCCATCAGCAAGAGTGTTGTTGACTGCATTAATGAAAGCAGATTCTACTTCTTGTCTGGTTGGTTGAATGTCTTCTTTTGCACCATATGTACTTTCAATCAATAGTGTTTCAACTCTAGGAAAATTCCAGCTTGCCGCTTCAAACAAAATACTTTTGCCGAATTTAATATCACCTGAATAAACAAAATTATGATCACCGTTTCCAATATGAAAATGACATAGTGCAGAACCTAAAATATGACCTGCGTTTGCAAGAACTAATTTAATGTCAGGAGAAATATCTGTAACAGTACCATATGGCAGAGTTATTGCCTGTTTCATGATTTGTTTTACATCTCTTTCTGCATAGATTGGAGTTCTGCCTTGAGCAGCAGCAACTTTGATTGCATCTAATTGAATAAGATTCATCATTGGGAGTGTTGGTTCAGTACAATAGATCGGTCCCTTGTAACCAAATTTGCATAAGGCAGGTAAGAATCCAGTGTGATCTAAATGTGCATGACCTATTACTATTGCATCAAGTTCATCTAATGTAATATCAAGAAAATCCAATCTAGGAAATGAATCCATTGGATGTTTTGCTCCAGGATTAATACCACAGTCTACTAGAATTTTACTTTCGGGAGTAGATAATAACATACATGATCTTCCCACTTGGCTAAAGCCGCCAAGAGTTATGAGAGATATCTCAGATTTTTGTGCTAGTCTAGGTCTAAATATCTCATCTCCAATTTGCTTGAATTGTTTACTTCGTTCAGCAGATGTGAGTTTGAGATTTGCGTTTATTGTTTGAATAGTACGTGATGGTATGGTAGTAGCTTTTCTTATACGTAATTTCCAACCTATTTTTTCAGTTATTTCAGCATGATTGAATTCTTTTGCATCTCTTTGTAGTAACCAAGGTCTTTTAGCTTCAATGGACACTTCGCCTGTAGCAGTATCAAAGAAAGCTCCTTGAAAATTTGCGTCTTTTGGAATACATTCTGCTAGAATTTTTCTTGCATCTTCTTCTGATTTTCTGATAGATTCATCAGTTCTTATGACAATTCTTTTTTTTATTACATTAACAAGATTTGATATCAGTTCATTATTTTCCATCAGATAACGTGGTGCATTTGTATACAGAGCAATTCTTGGTCCTTCGTATTCTATTTTTGTTACCTTAGCTTCTTTGGGTATACTTTGCAGTATGGTGGCCATCATATTTTGGCTAGGAGGTAATTCTTTTTGTTGCTGTTTTCTTTGCATTAAATCACTAAAGTTCGATGACTGCTTTCTTTTGTTCATCGGTCAATAGACGGAATCCGTCTTTATCCATAACTGCGATGTTAATTCCATCGCCAGTACCAATGTTTCTAACTATTGCGGCTTTTACTGCTCTTAGAGCTATTTTTTTTGCTTCTTCTACTGTTAGATCAGATCTGTATTCTTCTTCTAACAAACCATATGCTACAGGAGAACCGCTACCTGTTGTCACATAGGATTTTTCTTCGACTGATCCAAACATATCGATGTTAAACAATGCAGGTCCATTTGCATCATAACCACCAACTAGAATATCTGCCATAAACGGATAACCGCGATTTTGATGAAATATGAGAGAGCAAAGTCTAGCTAGTGAATGAATTGAAATTGGTTCTTGTTTTTCTACTCTGTGAAGATTTGAATGATAACGAAGTATATCTACGATATTTTGTGCGTCAGCTACTCCCCCAGCTAAAGTCAAGCCTGCATGTTCATCAATTTTTTGAATTTTCATAGTATTATTATTTGCAATAAAATATCCAGCACTTGCTCTCATATCAGCACATAATACGACACCGTCTTTAGCCTTGATACCTACAGTGGTAGTCCCATGCAGAATTTTTTCTTCAACGTTATTTGACAAAATACACCTATTAGAGATAATAAGAAATGCATGACACCCTTTTAAATAACTTTTTGTTCCATTGAAATGATAAATAATGACAAAAAGTCATGATCGCATGCAGTCGCATACGATGGAATTACCTAGGCTCATTGAGATCGGAGAAAGAAACATAGGTGATTTTGGAAGATTTGTGAATTCGCTCAATAAACCAAAAAGAATCTCATTAATCAGTGGAACAAACGTAAAGAAGATTATTAAGAGAAAAATTGAAGATTCGCTAAAATCTAATAAAATAAAATTTGTTTGGCATACATCTGGTGACAATACAATTATCGCAATTAACCAGATTCAGAAAGATGTCAAGAGGGATCAAAGTGAGTTAATTGCAGGTATTGGAGGAGGTCGTTCTGTAGATACTGCAAAAATGATTGCATTTAATCTCAGCAAGCCATTTGTGAGTATGCCAACAGCTGCATCACATGATGGAATGGCAAGTCCATTTGTTTCTATAGTTAGTGATAAACCTCATTCAATTGTTGCGTCTGCACCGTTAGGAGTCTTTATAGATATTGATATAATACGTAAAGCTCCTGCAAAACTTTTAGCAAGTGGTTGTGGAGATCTTATTGCAAATATCATAGCGGTTAAAGATTGGCAATTAGGACATGAAAAAACGGGTGAATATTACGGTAGATATTCTGCAGATTTGGCCTTAATGAGTGCAAAAATAGTTATGGAAAATTCAAGTTATTATGCAAAAAATGGTCTTGATGCAAGAATAATTGTAGAAGCATTGATCAGTGCAGGAGTTGCATCGTGTATTGCAGGTAGCAGTAGACCATGTTCAGGAGCAGAGCATCTTTTTTCTCATGCTTTAGATAAGATAGCTCCAGGAAGAGGATTGCATGGAGAAAAATGTGGTATTGGATCTATTATGATGGCTAAGTTACAAGGCCAGGATTGGAAAAAAATTACAAAAACTTTGAAAGATGTTGGCGCTCCTACTTCAGCTAAACAAGTTGGTTTAAAATCAGATGAGATCATTACTGCACTTATGATTGCACAGGAACTCAGACCTGAAAGATATACTATTTTAAAAGAAATTGATATGACAGAAAGAAAAGCATTGAATCTTGCAAAGACTACAAACGTAATTTGATTTATACTGTTTTTGGTTCAGGTGTTTTTTCTTCTTTTGTTTCAGTTTTCTTGGTCTGAGTTTGCTTGTTTAGATGTGTTTCAATAAAGTTAACTTTTTCTAAAGATGGAACAAACTTGAAAATATCCAATTGAATAAAATGTTTCATTATTTGAAGTCCATCTGCTCTCAATATTTCATCTGGAATTGTAATGCTTATTTCTTTGTCTTTTAATTCAAATGAAATTTTAGAATCTTCTAATGGTAATCTGTTTTTCAAAATTCCATCCACTTTGTCATTTGGAGAATCAAGTGATTTAATTACATTAACATCATAAAGAATTGTTTTACCTGCATATCTGTGATTGTAGTCAATTTGGACTCTTCCTGAACCAATAAATCTTATAATTCCTCTTTTATTGTCAACCTCAATTGTATCTCCTACAGAAACCTTTTCTGCATCTTCACCAAGTTTTCTAATAGGAATCATTCTAACTTTGCCAGAATCTCTTTCACCAAATCCCTTGTCAGGTGTAACCTCAACAGTAAGTTTGTCCCCAACAGTTGTTTTAGCTAGTGCTTCATCTAATCCTTTAAGAACAGGATAAGATACTTCACCAATGGAAACAAGTTTTGGTTGATATTTAACATTTGGTTCATGAATAGAATGTTTTTTTGCATCTTCTTCAATAGTGGTATCAAAAATTTCTTCACTATCTTTAACTTTAGCAGTGTAATCTATTAGTACCAATGAACCTTTATTGAAAGTCAATGTGATCGTTCTCGAATTTCCTTATATTAAGTTAACATGAATTAGAGAGCTTTGAGTTTTTCTTCTGCTGTTTTGAGACCTGCTTGGGCATCTGTATCATATCCCATCATAGCTAATGTTGATGAAATTGCAGAAACGGTTCTCATTACATGGTATTTGTTAACTTCACCCATACATCCAACTCGGAATACTTTGCCCTTAAGATTTCCAAATCCTCCAGCTACTAACACTTTGAATTTTTCAGCTAATGTATCTCTAAAAGTTTTGTCTTCTAAACCATTCAAATAGTTCAATGCAATAATTGAAACTGAACGATCTTCTTTTTTTGCAAATGGTGTAAGACCAATTGCACTTAAACTAGAATATAGTGCATCAGAACAAATCTTATGACGTTTGTATACATTTTCAAGTCCTTCTTCTAACATAATTGTTAGTGCTTCTCTATATGCATAAAGTAAGGGCAATGCTGGAGTAAATGGAGTATGTTTTGACTCTTCATAATATTTGAAATATCTTGCTAAATTGAAGTACATGGTTGTAGGTTGATTTGCAATCATGTATTTTTTGGCTTTAGGACTAACAGATATTGGAGAAATTCCAGGTGGTGCAGCAATCGCTTTCTGTGCTCCGGTCATACACACATCAATATTCCATTTATCAACTGGGAGTGAAACTCCTCCAAGTAAAGAAACAGAATCTACAATATACATAGCGTCATTACGCGATGTCAAATCAGATATTCTATCAAGATAATTTACCATTGTTCCAGTAGAGGTTTCATTATGTACAACATAGAATGCTTTAACATCTTTATTATTATCAAATGCTTCTTTTACTTGATCAAAAGTTGCATTCTCTCCTGGAGGAGTTTGAAGTTTTACCACATGAGCTCCTTGAGCTTCGATCAATTCTGCTAATCTACTACTAAATTCACCATTAACAGGGATTATGATTTTATCGCCTTTTTTTACAATGTTTACTACACTTGCTTCAACTGCTCCAGTTCCAGATGCAGATAATGCTACTATGTCATTTTTTGTTTGAAATACCTGTTGTGTTTTTTCAACTACGTCAGTGTATAATTCAACAAAATCATCACTTCTATGATTAATGATAGGAGCAAGCATTGCTCTCATAACTCGATTAGGTACATTTGTAGGACCAGGAAGCATTGATAAATATTCCAATTTTTATCTCCAAGGTAATTTCTTATGGGGTTTATTTATAATTAGAGATTTTTCAAACGTTGTTTGGCACTAGTGTTATACAAAAAAATTTTTGTTCCTTCAGGTACAAGATCTTCCCATTTTTGATCGCTAATTATCAGATTTCGAATATTTGTTCCAGAAAGAATATCTCTTTTAACAAATGGTATTGATAGAACTTCAACATCACGCTTTGAATAAAGATGTCTAGTTAACTCATCATTACTAAAAACAATATCAAATTTTGGTACTATGGTATCAATTAGTTCAATCCATTTAATGTGATTTTCTAAATCCGGAATAAAATAGATTTGAATTCTTTGTTTCATAGACTCATCAATTGATGATAGAATCATTTCCTTTCGTTCTTCAGCAGAAAATGGATTGTTTTTTTGTAAGGTTTTGTTTGAGCTGCCTAGTCCTATCCATAACTTATCAACTTTAGATAATGCAAAATGTAAAGCATCTAGATGACCTAAGTGAAATGGTTGAAATCTTCCTATTAATAGTCCATTCATACAATAGACTAGAGAATTTCTTTTTAAAAAACTATCATAAAGCGTTGAATAAGAGTAGAAAGAGATGGATTTTCTAAAAATTAATGGAGAATTTGGTGAGGGAGGAGGACAAATTATTCGTACTGCAATAACACTATCATGTATTACAAAACAACCTATAATTTTAGAAAATATTAGAAAAAATAGAAAGATTCCAGGATTAAGAGCGCAGCATCTTACAGCGATAAAAATTCTTCAAAAAATTTGTGATGCAGATGTGGAAGGAGCAAAAATTGGTTCAACAAGTTTGAAATTTGCTCCAGGAAATGTAAAAAGTTGTAATCTTAGAGAAGATGTTGGAACAGCTGGAAGTATATCTCTAATATTACAGGTATTGATTCCAGTGACAGCAATCTGTCAAAAAAAATTAAATTTAACAATCAAAGGTGGTACAGATACTCTTTGGAGTCCAACAATTGACTATACCCAATATGTTTTAAGAGAAGCATATTCAAGAATGGGAATTAAATTTTCAATTAATTTAATCAAACGTGGGTATTATCCTAAAGGTGGCGGAGAAGTAAATGTGGATGTTTTACCTTCTAATGTAAAATCAATTTCATTGCGTCAAAGAAAAACAAAAAATGTAAAACTATTTTGTTCATTTTCTAACTTACCAAATGAATTGATAAAAAATCATGTTGAAAGTATTGAAAGAAAATTAACTGAGAGAAAATTTATTGTTCAAACACAGATAAATGAAGAAACTGCAATTGATTCAGGAGCATCATTGTTGATTTTTAGTATTGATGAGGAATCAATAATTGGAGTAGATTCAATTTTTGATAATAAAACTGAGAAATTTAATTTAGATCTAGAAAGTTTTATTGAAAATAATCTTGGTGTTGATGAACGCCTTGCAGATATGCTTGTTTTACCAGCAAGTCTTAGTAATGAAATGACAGTTTTTAGAGTTAATAATATTTCAAAACATTTAGAAACAAATTTGTTTGTGACGTCTAAAATTACTGGCTGTAAATACGGCATAGGTAAATTAAGTAATGGTTTTGAGATTAGGATAGAAGGTGTATCAAACACCAACATCAAGTAAAGATGCAAAAAATAAGATTGCCACAGATAATACTACTGTAATTTCTCCAAGAATAATAATTTTTTTTCTTAATTTTTGAATTTGTTGTGGTGACATTTGTTTTGACATTATCTTATCTTCTACATCTTTTCTAATGACTCTAACATGTATTGCATATGTAATAATTAATGCAATGACTAGGATTATCTTAATGATAAGAAAATTACCATAGCTTGTAGCCATTAACAAATCAGGTTTACTTAGAAGCACATGTGAATTGTATAAACCAGTACCTATGAGAATTATTAATGATGGAACAGCAATTTTGTTGAATCTTTTACCAACTTTAATCATAATTTGCATTCTTTCTTCAACGGAGCCAAACATTGTTTTAAGAAGAGGTGAAAAAACAATTCCAATAAAAAGAGAACCTCCAACCCAAATAGCAGCTGAAAGAAGATGAATCCATAAAATTATTGCTTGTTCAAATGGAGTCATAACATTTCATATTTCAAATCAAATATTATGTATTTGGATCTTGACAACCTTTTTTAGTTGTCCATAATCTGATATTATTGAATTGGGAATACAAAGTAAAATGATAGTCTATGCTGCAATTGCAGGATTATTTGGAATGATGGGTGTAATTGTATGGTATGCTAGTCTTGATAATCCAGAATTAGAACAAGTTGAAATTGAATTGCTAAATGTTGAGGTAAAAGATGTTAACAAAATTGAAAACTTTGCTAAATTAGAAGTTACTTTTCTTGTAAAGAATCCTAGTGAAAAAACATTTACAGTTCCAATTATTGGTTACCAACTTTATGCAGATGGACAATTATTGGGTTCAGGTCAATATTCTACTGAAGATATTGCAATGCCAGGTAGAGCAGTGTTTTATTCAGGAGTAGAAATTCCTTTAAAAAATACATTTATTCTAAATAAGTCTGATGTCAATTCTGAGATATATCAAGCAGTTTTGGATGGTAATGTCAATAGTTTTACTGCCGAAGGAAGTATAACCACGGAAACTTCTTGGAGTTTAATTGAAAAACAGTTCAAGACTTCAACTTAAGTTATAAAAAGTGGGCCGAGTGAGATTCGAACTCACGATCACTGCCATGTCGGGGCAGTATCCTAACCGGCTAGACTACCGGCCCATTGAAGTAAAAGATTAGGTGCAGGCATTATTAACGTTTAACAAGAGAAAGGATTGAATAAAAAGAAAAAAGACGTCTAAGAGTTGGCAGAAGAATTTACCGATGAGGAGAAAAAAGGTCTCTATAAGGCAATTTACTCAAGGAGAGATGTTAGATCTCATTTTACCTCAAGATCTATCAAAGATGAAATTTTATCTAGAATTCTAAATGCTGCACATCATGCACCTTCTGTTGGTTTTTCTCAACCATGGAATTTTATTTTGATAAAAGATACTATCACAAAAAAGAAGATCAAGGATTCTTTTGAAGAAGAAAAGAATCGTTCATCAAAACTAGTTGAAGAACCAAAGAGATCAAAATATCTTTCATTTAAACTCGAGGGAATTTTAGAATCTCCTATCAATCTGTGTGTTACATATGATCCATCAAAGTTTGGTCCATTTGTAATTGGGAGATCAAGTATTCCTGAAGCAGGATTGTATAGTGTATGTTGTGCTATTCAAAATTTATGGCTTGCTGCAAGAACAGAAGGAGTTGGACTTGGTTGGGTAAGTATTCTTTCAAATGATATTCTCAAAGAAGTTTTAGAATTACCAGAACATGTTGTTCCAATAGCATATCTTTGTTTAGGGTATGTAGATGAATTTGCTCAAAAACCTGATCTTGAAACAGCAGGATGGCTTCCAAGACTAGATCTTAAGGATGTAGTGTATTTTGAGAAATGGCAAGACACAAAGAATGTAGGCTGGAATCAAATACAAGAAATGATCAAAACTAATCTTGATTACGCTTAAATAATTACAAGTATTTTTTTTGCTGGGCTTGTGGCGCAGAGTCATTTTAGACGCGAAACTTGGATAGCGCAGTAGCCTCCTAAGTTACAGGTCGAGGGATCGAAGCCCTCCAAGCCCGTTTTCTTTTTTAAAAAATTTTATTGTAACTTAAATACAAAGATAAGTGGTCAGAATTATGAAAGTTGTAATAATTTCAGGAAGTCCAAGAAAAAATGGAAATACTCAAGTAATAATGAAATACATTTTTGAATATACAAAATCAAAAAACGCTGATACTAAATTGATTAATCTTTCAGAAGGACAAATTGAATGCTATAGAGGACCAGAAGAAGAATACAATGAACATACAAAAAGTGCATCTAAAGATATCATGGATGCAGATGTTTGGTTGATCGGATCTCCAATTTACAATTCATTTTTTAGTTCTGCATTGAAAAATCTGTTTGAATACATCAATTATAAAAAAACTGAAGGTAAAGTAGCAGGTATGGTAATTTTAGCGGCTGGTAATATTGGATTTGTTGATGTTCAAACATTGATCACCCAATTATTATCATATTTCAGAGTAATCACTAATCCTAAAGCAGTATTTTTGACTACTGAATCAATCTCAGAAAATACCATCTCAAATGATGATGATAAGAAAAGATTAAGAGATTTAGTAGATGAGACTTTGAAAATGGCTTTTAAACTACATCAAGATTAGGATGTAGGTATACTACCTTGAAAATTTTAACAGTGTAACTACCATCAAAAATTTTTGTTGTTTGTCCTTGATCTGAGTCAAGTACTCTAAATCGGTATTCATATGAACCATCTTCATTTACTGGAGTTTGTGCAAAGTGTACAGCACCAACACTGTTTCCATTAATAATTTCATCATTATCAAAAATTTGAATAATTACAGGATAATCAATAGCAGGATTTGAGATCTTTCCTTCAACAAATCCCCAAGGTAATTTATTATTTTTAGAGATATACATTTGAAGAGTTGTTTTTTCAATTGCCATGGAATTATTAATTGGTGTAATTTCTGTTTGGGATTCAATTGGTTGAGCAAAGGAATTTGTGTTGGATAGAACAGTAGTAAATAATATCGATGCAATAATACCGGCAAATATAATATTTTTAGACATAGGGATAATTTTGTTATTTAGTTTAAAAGATTTACGCCAACTCATTTAGCTTAAAACTGTAAGAGTCAAATATTAACATGACGTAGAAGTGATACTAATGAATATGAAGAAAGATCCAACAGAATTGTGCTCATGTAAATGTCATTATGGTGGTGCTGTAAGTTGTCCAAGCTGTAAAAATAATCATGGTATAGTATGTTGTCACTGTAAGGATTAATCTATTAGTTTTTTTTACTTTTAGAAGCTAACATCTTAAGATTAGCAAGTTCTGTTTTCAATGATTCAATTTGAACTAAAGTTTGAAGATTTGAAATTTCTTGATTTAATCTTTCAATTTCACTATTCTTTATCTTTACAGTTTCTTTGAGTTTGTTTAGTTCTCCAGATAATTCATTTTGTGCAACTTTAATTTCAGTGAGGCTAACCTGTTTTCCATCTGATGTGTAAATTTGAGTGGTTTGTGAATTACTCAAGCTTTTTTTTTCGCTGTGATTCACATGAGATTTAGATTTATGCATGTAGTCAGTACTCTTTTGAGAAATCCAACAGGTAAAAGTAAGGAACCAAGTTATCGGAACAGCCATGATAAATACAAAATTTAGTATTGGAGCAAAATCTACAAAATAAGGCCATAATCCTGTAAGTATAGCCGCAAAGACTCCAGTAACCACTGTTGCTAAATGGTTTCCAAGATATCCCATAAATTATTTGAAAAATTCATTGTTTATAACAGTAATGCTGATATTAAAAATCGATATTAAGTAAAAAGAAAAAAAGAGCCTGTTTTATTCGTCTTCTTCAGAAGTAGATGTTTTAGGCATATCTGATTGTAAGATCTGGATTTTTTGTAGTAATTCAGTTCTCAAGTCTCTTGCGACCCTTCTGACTGTAGGTCTTGGAACACCAAGTTCATCTACGACTTTGGTATAGATATCCTGTTTGTCGGTTACCCCTTTGTCAAGATAAGAATTAATTGCTTCTTTAATGATCGTGCTTTGGTTTGTACGATTCAACGAATTCTAAATTTTAGTTGTTCTATATAAGACTATAACTTTTTGAATTGTTTAATTTTTGATTTAAGCATTAATAATTAGAAAATATTTTTGAGTAAAATAATTACTATTTAATTAAATAATATTTTATTAACGAAAAACGTACTGATTGTTATGAATTTTTCAAATTACAATAATCAACTATAAGAATTTTAAATTATTAATTACAAAAAGACTCTTATGATAAGACTGTTGATGATTCCTGTTGAGTACAGCAATTATTGAAACTAATCTAGGGACAATTGTATTCAAATTACTTCCTGATTTGGCACCAGAAACTGTTAGAAATTTTGAGAAATTGGCAAGAGATGGATTCTATAACGGCACACTTTTTCATAGAGTAATTCCTGGATTTATGATTCAGGGAGGAGACCCAAATACAAAGAGTGGAAATAAGAATACTTGGGGAACTGGAGGACCGGGCCATACAATTAAGGCAGAATTTAGCTCAAGATCACATCATCGTGGTATTGTTTCTATGGCCAGAGCACAGGATCCAAATAGTGCAGGTTCACAATTTTTCATTGTTACAACAGATAGTACGTTTCTTGATAGACAGTATACTGTATTTGGAGAAGTAATAGAAGGAATGGATGTTGCAGATAAAATTGTGAATTTACAGAGAGATCGTAATGATTGTCCCCTTGAAGAAGCAAAAATGCTTCATGTTAAAGTGGAATAAATGATTTCGAAACAAGTTATTTTTTTCGTAGTGTTGGTATTGATAACAGCCATTCCTATAGTAAGTGCCCAAGAAATTTCTATTGGAGAAAAAGCAGAGCAAAAATCAATCAAAGTGGTAATTAGTTCATCAGATGAAATTCACGTAAAACACGTAATTGCTTCTTTAGATTCACCCAAACAGATTGAATTGATTGATGGAACTATAACCAATATTACAGTTTCAAATGAAGTGGGAAAAGAAAAACAGTTTGGAGTTATTGGTGATAATGATGCTGTGATGATTTATCCATCGCAAGAAGATACAATTGTAGAATATGATCTAGAAGACGTTATTTTTCTAAAAGATAATGTACATGAATGGAATTTTAGATATCTTGAAACAACATCTTTTATAATTCCTGAAGAAGTGGATTTAATTTTTGTAAATGAGAGACCTGTCTATTTAGGTGAAAAAAAGGGAATTGCATGTCATGGTTGTCAAATGATTTTGGAGTATTCCATAAATGAACCAAAAATATTAGAAAATGTAAAATTTGAGAATAAAGAATTCCTAATTGAAGTAAGAACATATGCAGAAATAAATCAGTTTAATTTTGATCAATCAACAAAAAGCATTAGTTTTGTAGTTAACGGAAAAAATCAATTTGTAACAACAATAATTCCTCTGGAATTATTATCAAAACCGTATAATGTATTCTTGGGAGATGAGAAAATATTTTTTCATGAATACATCAATAACGGAACACATGTTTGGCTTAACATAAGACCGGACAATTCAGGCACTGTGTCAATTATGGGTGTTACAGCTATAAGTGATGAAAAACCCACTATTCAGGACAGTTCAGTAGCGAGTGTAAATCAAGACATTATTGTCTATATCCTACTTGGAATTATTGTATCAGTTGGATTTGTAGTAACTATGGTAATAATGAGAAAAAAGAAACCAACAGTAACTTCTAGAGAAATCCCAGAAGGTAAGACAGAATCTTCAGACAGTTTAGATATTTGAAAAATATAAGCATACAAAATAAGTTTTAAATTCTCTTTTCATCAATAAATAGAAATAATTAATCTCCACTTGATCCGCAGGAACAAAAACCGTATTCGTCAATTCTAACATTGCATATCATACATTTTTCTCCATAATCTACTTCCCAAGGTTCTTTTCCATACAGTTTAAAATGATCATCAATCTCAAGTGGGATTTCACGTTTCTTTCCCAATGATTTGTATATGTAAAACAACTATACATAGATTATCGGAGATTTAATTATGAAAATTGAATGTGGGTGTCACTGTATAAAATGTGGGAGTACCAATCTTGAATCAAATAGAGTTGGACAGATCGAAAAAGATGGGTATTACGATATGCATCATACATGCAATGAGTGTAATACACATTTTGATCATTTAGAAGGAGAAATTTTTAGTAATTGTAAAAAATGCCAATATAATATTAGTTAGACACTAGAGCACTGTACAAAATAATGTGCTCTGTTTTCTTTTGAATTTTTTAAAATTTCCCTATTAGATGCCATCTTTGCTAGAGCCTTTGATACATCCAAAGGACTGGCACTCCAACCATATTCTCTTAGTTGTTGAACAGTTTCTGTTACTGTTCTTGGAGAATCAAAGAATCTACTGGTTTCTAATATTCTCAGTTTTGCTTTAATTTCATGAGAGTTAATTGGTTTTGGCTCATTAAATTCTGGTTCATATGCTTCTGCATCATCCAAATACTCTAGACCGTATTGGTTAGATTGTGCTGTTTCTTTTGATTTTGTAATTTCATTTGTATTTTCATAGATGATTTTTGCCTGATTTGCTGGTATGTAATTTGATATATTTGTGATAATTTCACCTAAAGTTTGATTGTCTACGTAAAAATCTCTAGAATCAACCTCAATTTCATTCTCACCAAGTTTGAGTTTTATTCTAGCCATCTACCCATAAATCGAAAGGTTTTGATTTATTCTGCTAGCTCTAATGAGCTTTAAGATTAGATCAAAACTTTTACACACATAAATTGGATTTTTTTCCTATTGAGTTAAAAAGCAATTTTGTGATATTGAAACATGAGATCCTCAGTAAAGGGTATAATCATAGTATTTGTTATAGGAATGAGTCTTTTTGGATATTCCCAATATGCTTCAGCCTCACAAATAGGCGTAACTATCACACAAAGTAATCTTCTTGAGGAAACTGAAAAAGGCTCAACGTATAACGTAGAATTAGAATTTAACAATCCATCATTATTGGTTTTAACAGCAGGTAAAACAGAGTTTTTTGTAATAGAAAATGAGGAAATGATTGGAAAAGGAGAGCTCGAACCTTTTGTTCTTCCAGCATTAGGAAGCAGTTCAGTTAGTGGTACTTTTTTAAGAGAACCTAATGTAGATTCACAAGAAGTTTCAACAGTAAAAATAAGTGGAGTTACAAAATATAATGTGATTTTTACATCTATTGATGTGCCTTTTGTATTTTATCCAACAGAGGATCAGGCAAGAGAATTTATACATCCAAATTAATTTTTTAAAGAATGTTAACCGTTTTTGGTTCAACTGCATTAGATACTATTAGAACTCCAAAAAAAACTTTGAAAGATGTTTTAGGAGGAGCTGCGACGTTTGCAGCTATATCAGCAAGTAATTTTGTAGACACTGGATTAATAGCGGTTGTAGGAAAAGATTTTCCTAATGAATACTACAAAATTTTATCAAAATATCTTGACTTACAAGGATTGACCATAAAAGAAGGAAAGACTTTTCGTTATGATGGAAGTTATGACAAAACACTAAGTTCTAGAGAAACTTTGAAAACAGATCTTAATGTACTTGCAGATTTCAAGCCAACTGTTCCTGAAGAATACAGAAAATCGCAATTTGTATATTTAGCAAATAATGATCCTGATCAAAATTCCACCCTCATCAAAGAATTTGATAAAGTAAAATTTTCAATGTGCGATACTATTGAATTTTGGATATCGACAAAACGTGAATCAGTAATTAAAATGATTAAAGCTGTAGACGCAGTTGTGATAAATGACGAAGAAGCTAAACTGCTAACAAAGGAATTCAATTTGATCAAATGTGCAAAAAAGATGATGGAATGGGGTGCAAAATATGTAATTATTAAAAAAGGAGAACATGGATCAATGATGTTTTTTGATGATGTGATATTTCCATCTGCAGGATTTTCATTGGAAGATGTAGTTGATCCTACTGGAGCAGGAGATTCTTTTGCAGGTGCCATGATAGGATATTTAGCCAGTAAAAATTCAACTAATCTATCAGAGATTAAAAAAGCTGTAGTATATGGAAATGTTTTAGGTTCCTTTGCTGTTGAAAAATATGGATTAGATGGATTACTTCAGATTAAAAAAATAGATATTACAAAACGGGTCAAATTATATGAAAAAATGATCCGTTTCTAAAAAGATTTAAGTTTGATTATTTCTGCAAATGAACAAATACACATAAGATATGTCTGAAAAAATAGAAGATCGTTTAGAAACTATATTCAAGCTACAAAAAGGTCTGTCAGAAATTATGAAGTTAGATAGATATCCAAAAGATTCTGAAGGACGAATTTCTGCTTTATGTACTGCAATCATGCATGAAGCAGTAGAGCTACAAAGAACTACAAATTGGAAATGGTGGAAAACTCCAATTCCATTTAATGTATCTGAAGCAAGAGAAGAATTAATCGACATCTGGCATTTTGTGATTCAAGCATCACTAGAACTAAATTTAACTCCAGATGATATTCTTGAAGAATATAAGAAGAAAAATGAAATAAACCGAGAAAGGCAAAGAATAGGATATTAGATTACAAGTTTTTTAATTTTATTAAAATTTACTTCATCGATCATATTTACAAGTTTAATTTCATTTTGAAAATAATTTATTTCTGATTTAGTTACATTAAGAAATGGATCAGGACTAGATGAGTTGATTATTCTACCATAATCATCAATTCCATTTTTATGTAATTCAAATAGAGAATGTCCAGCTTTATGACCCCAAACTTCTTTTCCACAAACTATAATGGTTTTAATTTTTTTATTTTGATTGACATATTTAATGATAGAATCAATTCCTTTATTTTCAGAGAGTAGCCTGCCAGCAATTGAAATATGATTCAAAATGTCAGAATTTGAAATTTTTTTGAGTAAATCCATACTTGAAAGTGTACAAATCGCTACCGATGAATCAGAATTTCCTAAGTATGATTCTTCAGGAATAGGTAATATGATCTTGCATAATTCTCCAATTATATTCCCAAGGTTATTCATTTAATATGTCACGGAGAGTTTTTGCGATAAATTCGATATTTTTAGTAGTGACTTTTGGGTGTATTGGAAGAGACAATACATGAGACGATGCCCAATCAGTTACGGGAAGTTTGAGTTTTTTTAAGTAAAATGGAGTTTTATGAACTGGAGTTGGATAGTAAGAAGCTGCGCCAATTTCTTTAGCATTTAGTTTTTTTAGTATTTTATCTCTTTTTGATGTAGCTATTGTGTATAGATACCAATTCACATTTTCGTAATTTCGTTGATGTGGAATTGTTATATCTAAATCAGAAATTAATTTTGATAAAAGATTTGCATTATTTTGCCTTATCTTAAGAAAACTAGGTAGTTTTTTCATTTGTATTGTTGCAATTGCAGCACTAATTTCTGGTAATCTTAGATTTAATCCAAATATTCTAGTATCGTATCCATGAACCATTCCATGATTTCTAATCATTAATAATTTATCTCGTAATTTTTTACTATTTGTTGCAATAAATCCTCCTTCTCCAGAAGTCATCACTTTTGCAGGATACATACTCCAACAACCTAAATCAGAAAAAGTTCCAGCATGTTTTCCTTTGTAGGTAGAACCTAATGATTGTGCTGAATCTTCAATTACTGGTAAATTATGGTGTTTAGCAATTTCTGATATTCTATCAATAAATGCTACATTTCCATAAATATGAACGGGCATAATTGCTTTAGTCTTTTTTGTAATCTTTTTTTGAAGATCATTGGGATCCATAGTATAATTTTCTTTGAGTATATCAACAAATACAGGTGTAGCTCCGGTAGAGACTACAGAATTAGCTGTAGCAACAAAAGTAAATGATGGAACTAATACTTCATCTCCTTTTTTAATATCCAAAGCATAAAGTGCAGCTTGTAAGGCTGCTGTACCAGAATTTACAGCAATGACATATTTTGATTTTACAAAAAGTGATGCTGATTTTTCAAATGCTTGTACATGTTCTCCTCCATGATTAGCTGCTGATGTAAGTGCACCATTTTTGAGGATGGTAGTAACTGCCGCGATTTCTTCTTTACCAACAAATGGAATATTGATTGGAATTTTCAATAGATATTCTCTTTAAAACTAGTCTATAAATCTCATGAAATAGGCATGAATTTTTATATTTCAAAATTAGGAAATTTGCATGATGAATCAACGTCATCTTGAAAAATCAGATCCAGGTTACAAAGTTTATCTGTACATTTTCTATGTTTGTGGATTTATTATGATTTCATGTCTTGTTTTCGGAGTTTATGTCACCATGATGGAATGGATGAAAAATGGAACGTATGTGATGGGAGAGGTAATACAAAATACTTTCATACCGTTTGAAAATTTTTCAAGGGTTTCAACGTGGATATTTTTTTCTACAATTATTGGATGGTATTGTGTTTCAAGAATAGGATGGAGAAGAACTGCAGGAAATAAAATTGTCGGTAGGAAAATGGCATTACTTCAGTTAATGTTGTTAGGATTTGTGATTATCACGCTATATGAGGTATTATACAATTTTACAGTCTTAAATGCAGCGATCACTGCAGGTATGATTGAAGGTAATACCCCTAATATCGATATGCTATCAATTGCATATCCTGATCCAGATAGACCTTGGAATTTAGTTTTTGCAACAAAAGTTTTTCTGGCAGCATTCATTATTAGTGCTCATGCATTTTATCTTAGTACTAAACCAAGAAAAAATTTAGAAGAGCCTGAACTATAAATTAAAAATTCATTTAGTTGCAAACATTTTTCCTAATTTCTCTTGATCAGCTTTTACTTTACCAAATGCCTTTCTATGAACAGGATTGCAAAATTTCACAGTTTCTGAACGTGGATCATTCTTTCTTGTTTCTTCTATAATTCGACCACACCAAAAACAGTATTCTTTCTTTATTGCACCAAGTTCCCATCCTAAAAATTTAGATTCATAGTATCCTTTTTCTTTTGGACGAATAGAATTTAGAAAATCCCCTTTCTCAGATTGAATCCAAATATTTTTTATTTTGGGATGAAATGGCTTGCTCCATCGTCGTTTTTTGTCATCCCATTGAATATTATTATCAATACAAAATTTATAAAATTGTTCCTCAAATTGTTTAGAAACCATGATTTTGTTCATATTTTCGCCTATGAAAGTATTCGCAAAAGATAATCTGTTAAATTAACGGTTTTTGTTTATTTTGAGAATCAAGTTAGATTTAGCTAAAAAAACTAGTTTTTCTACTAGATGGTATTAGACTAAACATGGGATTATTTGGAAATTCAAATGAAATGAAATGTAAAAAGTGTGGAACTATACTTTCTGATCCAGAAAGACTAAAAAAACATCAAGAAATTGCACATAACAAGAAAAAGGAAAAATGCAGAGCTTGCGGTACAGAATTTGATTCTTCAGAAGATTTAAGAAAGCATAAAAAACATTGTAAGTGAAAATATTTTTTAATTATTTTATAAAAAATATTATTAATTAAAATATTCTTTGATCAATTTATTTAGAAATTTAGTTTTTGCCCATTAACATTTGTGGTAAAGATCATCTGTTCCTAATTTGTAAATTTTAGAGAGTTTTTCATATGCCTCCTCTTTACTTATCAAATCTTTTTGCGTAAAAGTTCGAAATTTTTCATTATATTCAATATCATCATGATGTCCAAATATACAAAATAATCTTGATTTATTTTCTCCTCTATATTCTGTAATAATCTTTTTTTTAATTAATATATCAATATAGTTAGTTAATGTTTGATGTTCAATTTTTGCTTCTATTGATAATTGCATAAACGAAATCCATTTTTTGTAAGTTGTAAATTTTTTTATTATTTTGATAATCCTTTGTTCACCTCGTTGCCATTTATCTTCAATCATAGTTAATTCCTGTGTTTGATTTACTAATGAATAATAAAATGGTTCTAATTATTTCGATAAATCTAATTCATGTCTAGGTGGTCGTTTTAATGCCTTTTCTATTGCTTCTAAATTTGCAATCTCATTTTTTGAGCTTATTGTTAGAATTTTAATCATTTCTGAGCCTATTTGTACTGCTTGTTCAGGTAATGTGTCTAGAAATTTTTGTAAACCTTTTTTGTAGTTTTCAATGAGTTCTAATCCTTCTTCAAGTGTCATAATAATGATTAATCATCTGACTATTTCAAATCTTGTAAATTCAAACTAAACTATTATTTCAAATAACTTTATAGACCTACATCCCAGAAGTTGTTTTGATTTGGATATTACAGAGAAGGTTGAACTAATTGAAAGACCTCCTACTGAAGAGGTAGTCACACATGATGAATTAGTTGAGTTATTCAAAACAAATTCTTCACCAAAACACTATATCGGTTTAGAGATTTCGGGGTTTTTACATTTAGGGAGTTTAATTAGTACAGGTTTCAAGATTAATGATTTTGTAAAAGCTGGTGTAAAATGCACCGTATTTCTTGCAGATTGGCATACTCTGATCAATGATAAATTAGGTGGAGATTGGGAGATGATCTCCAAAGTTTCAAAATATTATCAAGATGCTTTCAAATTGGTATGTCCTAAGGCAAATATTATTTTAGGTTCAGATCTTTATCAAGAAAAAACAGAGTATTGGTCTGAACTTGTGAAATTTACAAAACATGTATCATTAGCAAGGACGATGAGAACACTTACTATTATGGGACGAACAGAAAATGAAGAAAAAATAGATCTTGCAAAACTATTGTATCCACCTATGCAAGCAGTTGACATTCATTTTTTAGATGTTGATATAGCTCATGCAGGCATGGATCAGAGAAAGATCCACATGTTAGTTAGAGAGGTTTTCCCAAAAATGAAATGGAAAGTTCCCGTTGCAGTTCATCATAAATTATTACCAGGGCTTTCAAAACCAGCAGATGTAAATGAATCACAAATTTTAGGAAAAATGAGTAAATCAGATCCAAATTCAGGAGTTTTTATTCATAATTCTGATGATGAGATAAGAACCAAGATCAAGAAAGCATGGTGTGAAGAAGCAAATATTAAGAATAATCCACTACTAGAAATTTCAAAACATGTTATCTTTCATGAATTTAATGAAATCTGTGTAGAAAGGCCTGAGAAATTTGGTGGAAATATGACATATACAAGTTATAATCAATTAGAATCTGATTTTGCTGAGAAAAAATTACATCCAACTGATCTTAAACAAATTGTTGGAGAGCATCTAGTTAGGATAATTTCGCCAATTCGTGAAAAATTAAACTTGAGTGAAGAATTGTTTGAAGCAATTAAGAAAAGTCATTAGACTTTGAGATTTGGATTTGTTTGTTCATCTAAATTATATTTTGATTTGTAACCACGAGGGTTAATCATCAAATCTTTGTAAGTATAAGTTGATGAATTTCCAATAATTACTGTACTAATCATTCCTAATTGATCAGAATGATTTGGAAGATTTTCTAAATCTGTCATGACAATTGTTTGTGAATCTCTGAATGCGCCTTTGATTATCGCCACAGGAGTTGTAGGTTTTCTATATTTCAAAAGAATTTTTCTTGTATCTACTAATTGATGAATTCTTTTTTTGCTTGCTGGGTTATAGATTACAATTACAAAATCTCCTTGTGCAGCAGCTTCAACTCTTTTTGTTATAATTTCCCACGGCACCAATAAATCACTCATGCTTACAACTGCAAAATCGGTCATTAAGGGTGAACCAATTATTGATGCACATGAATTTAATGCAGAAACACCTGGGACTATTTCAACTTGTAAACCATCTTTAGGATTCCAATTTGATGCTGCAAGTGTTTCATAGATTAGTCCTGCCATTCCATAAATTCCAGGATCCCCACTTGAAACAAGTGATACTATTTTTCCAGATTTTGCTAGATCAATACATTGATGAGCACGTTCGACTTCCTGTGTCATTGCGTAACGATGAACTGTTTTACCCTCAATAAGATCTTGAACTAAATTCACATATGTTTCGTATCCTACTATAGTATCACTTTCTTCAATTACTTCTTTAGCTCTGAATGTCATATGATCATGATGTCCAGGACCGACACCAACAATGTAGAGTTTACCAGTCAATTTTACATTAAATTTTCTTTCAAGTAATTTATCCGTTTAGTGATTTTATTTTTTATTGAAATGGATCTATGAGTGGGCTATTCACTATGTGATGGCTATTCATTGGACGGGCTAAACTGACTGCAATTAGGTCATTTGCTTTGAATGAATCAATATCTGATATTGTTTCAAGAATTTTTGCGTTTTCTGGATTATTCCATTCAATATTATAGATACGCCACATAGGACTATATTTTTCATGAATAGGGGTTACTGTGGTTATTATCGCTTGAAATCCTAGAGGTCCTGAACCTTTAATCCCGTTTTGAAATTGAAATAGATCAACTGCAGATGAGTTTGTAATTAGATTTTCAGATGAGGGTGAAAATGGAACTCCCATCATTTCAGCTGGGCCAGATGGTGTTGCATCAGTTACTATGTAGTATATTGTTTTTCCATCTGGTCCCCATCCACGATGAGCAACAAATGTTACTGTCATCTCGTCTTTGTTAATTTCAGTAATTTGGCCTCCGCTAAATGTCAAATCATCTGTGATTTGTTTATCAGCTCGTACTGACATCTGTCCATTAGGCCAAATTATTTGAGGAGTGTTAATTACTATGCCAGTTTTATCAAATTCAACTCTCCCATCTTCTTCTGCATTAATGACCTCGTTAGATGATTCAAGAATAGATGGATTTTGACCTTTTTTCCATGTTACTTCAATGACAGAATTTAGTGCACTGTATTCTAATTCTTGAGATGGTGTACTAGAAAAAATTTCTTTTTGATGTCCATATAATCCGTCTCCTCTAATTCCATTTTTAAAAACAAATATTTTTTGTAGAGTATTTTCTGGTGTTTGTGTAATTGGAGGAGCAGTCTCAACTTTCCAACCTTGTTTTTTAGTAATCATTTCAGCATATTCTTGCTGACTAGAATCTGTTATGATGTAAAAAGTTGAATTGCCATTATAGAGTCCTTCATGCATTGGAATTGTTGCAGCAACATTTGCTCTTGATAATAACAGTGTTGGATCTTTTTGCACTTCAATTTTTTGCATGGTTATTTCAGTTGGTTGTCCTCTTATCCATCCATCAACACTAACTGTGGCAGTGAATTCTTTTGAATTTGGAGAATGCAATGCCAAGGCAGCGCCTGTAAATTCAAAGGAACCAGATTTAGATTTAAGATCAATTAGAGATATTGCATAAATGGTATTTCCGTCAATAGTCCACGTTGATTGTCCTTTTGCATCATTACTATTGATTTCATGTAAAATAGTGATTTCTACAGCCTCGCTTGATGTAAATGTAATTGAACCATCGTAAAGAGTACCTTGATTTGGTGATAGAATCAGTGCTAATTGGTGATTTTCATGTCCCTGTCCTGGATCTTGTGAAGAACTTATAGTTTTAGTAAAATTAATTTTTTTTGTAGAATTTGCGTCAACAAAATTATCGGAAATAAATGAAATTGTGAGAATACCTGTGGTGAAAATACCTATAATTAAAATAACAACTAATCTATTCAATGAAATTCTTTTAGACTATTCCCTTAAATGATTTTATTTTTAGTTAATTTTATCAAGTTCAAATGCGTTATGCAAAGCCTGAACTGCTACATTGGAATCAGAGTCTTTGACTACAAATGCCAGATTTAGTTCGGATGAACCTTGAGTAATCATTGCAACATTGATCTTGTTTTTTTCTATTGCTCCAAAGACTTTAGATGCAACACCTACTGTACCACGCATTCCTAAACCTATTAGGGCAATTATTGCAACATCAGTAGTTACTTCAAGTTTTTTGATTATTTTTCCTAAAAGTTCCATTTCTAATACGTTAACTGCTTTATCAAGATCTGTGTTTTTGACTACAATAGTAATACTGGATTCAGATGGGTTTTGAGAGATCATCATTACATTAATGCCTGCTTTGGCCAGAGTTGCAAAGATTTTTGCAGCAGTTCCAGGCGTACCAACCATACTACCTCCACGTATATCTATTAGTCCATTATGACGAATATTACTTACACATTTTACAGTATTTTTAGTAGATATTGAAGGAGAATCGGTTACTAATGTTCCCTCATTTTTTACGTTAAAAGAATTTCTTATCTTCATAGGAATTTTTTTTGTTAATAATGGCTCAAATGTTCGTGGATGAATTTGTTTAGCTCCAAATAATGCCATTTCAATTGCTTCTATGTAAGAAACTTCTTTGAGTAATTTGGCATTTTTAACAATTTTTGGATCTGCAGTCATTAATCCATCTACATCACTCATCAACCAGATTTCATCAGCCTTAATACAAGAACCAATAATTGTTGCTGTATAATCTGAACCTCCTCTACCAAATGTAGTCACATGTCCATGTTGATCTGCCCCTGTAAATCCGCCTATCACTGGAATTGTTTTTTTAGAAAATTGTAGATCAATAGTTTTAGAAACTCTTAGTCTAGTAGTGTCCATTAATGGTTTAGATTCTCCAAAATTTGAATCAGTAACAATTCCAACATCTTTACCAGTTAGAGGTATTGATTTTTTACCTATATCGCTAATTGCAAAAGAAATTAATTTTATTGAAAGACGTTCACCAAATGAAATCAAATAGTCCATTGATCTAGGAGTTACTTCTCCTAATAGGACCATGCCTTCAATTAATGCAAAAAGTTCTTGAAAATCTGTATCTAATTTTTCTAATAATTTTTTTCTAGTTGTGGATTTTTTGATTGTTTGTTTTGCAAGTTGTTTATGTCTATTGATAATTTTTGATGCTAGTTGCTCAGCCTTCTCTTTGTTTTCTTTTTTTATAGATTGAGATATTTCTATTAAATCATCAGTAGTGCCACTAATTGCAGAACAAACTATCGCTATATCGTTATGTTTTGATAGTGAATTAACATAGTTTGCAATACCTTGAATATCTTTAGCGGATGAAATTGATGTTCCACCATATTTTATAACAAGTCTCAATTCAAAGTACCTGAATCATTTAATCTTTAAATGCTTTAACTTTCTACTCGTGGAGCCAAATAGAAGTGGATTCTGCCTATGTTTGCTACTTTGAATTCAATTCTTAGAGGTTTTGCGCTAGAAAATTCGCATGTGATTTGACCTGCGGTTGTACCTACTGCTTTAACTACAGGATTAAGATATTCGAGGCTGTACGTACCAATACTGTCCTCTTTTGAAGAGATTTCACCTATTTCGTCGGTGTCTTTTTCAAGATCAATTACAACTTCACCTGAATCGCCTTTACCAGAAAAATCTGCTTTAGAGTCAGATGTATGAATAGTAAGATAGTCAGATACAACTTGAACATCACCCAAAATTTTGTCAAATCTAGAAGATGATAAAGTAATTTTAGAATCATATGGAATTTTTGGTAGAGGTGTATCTGTTGCAGAGCTTTCAATTAAACGCATTTTATATTTTTTATTTTTACCAACTGTTACAAGCAACATATTCTGTTCAGAGATGCTAATTTCTATACTATCTTTTTTATCAGCTCTTTTGATAAGCTTAGAAAATTCATCTATCCTAACTCCAAATTTTATATCACTATCACATTCATATTTTTCAAATGCAGAGTTAGGCCAAGATATATCAATTAAAGCTACATGTGAAGGATCCATTCCTCTAAAAGTAATTCCTTCCGCTGTTGCAACAAAAGTAGCTTCTTCTACAAGTGTAGATATGGCAGAAATGATAGCTTTCAGATCATCTGAGCCACTTGTTTTTGCTTCGAAAGTCAAACTAATTCTTTTGAGTTTTATGTTCCAGTTAAACGTTATGCGTAGTTACGCCAAGTGTATCTACATTTTGAACACCGATAAAATTGAGTTGTAGGTTCATCTGCACTTCTTGTTTGTAACATCCACCATACTGCTTCATCGTTACCACATTTTTCACATTCAATTTTGATTGTAGGTAATGCTTCGACTGTTTCATTTTGAGATAATACATTAAATTGTGATTCATGTTCTTGAATTGTTTTCTTTTTTTGTTTGGTTTCTTTTCCCTCAACATAATCACATTTTGGGCATTGGAGACCAGAATCACCTTGTTTTAATTTGACCTCACAATTGGGGCAAAATTTCATCTAATTTACCTTAATTTTAGAATTAAATAATTGTTTAAACTCATTAGCCATTTTTATTGCGGAATCTGTCGCTTTTTTGATTTCTTGCATGGGTTTAGTGTTTGAATTGATTCTCATCCAACACTCATTGGTGAGGGGATGTTTTACAATAACGCCTGCAAAATCAATATTTGATTCCTTTAGAAGCTCATGTTGAATTATGTATAAAATTCCTATATCAGTTTCCGTTATAGAAAGGCTAATTTCCTTAGGTTCTGAACTGATTACTTGAGCATTCATGTATTCGGAAAAAGCACTTATTGTGGATATAAATCATTATGAGCGGTTAGAATGGTAGAAAGTAAGATTTCAGATATTGGAATAGTAAAAAACAAGGACGAATACGCGTTAAACGACACTATAGAAGTCAATGTCAGTTTTAAAGTGGAGGGGGGACTAAGAGATGCGTTCAATGAGGCAAATTGGACAAAGGCCTACAACAACAATGATGTGTCTTTTAAATTGAAATACGGTGTTAAGTTGATTTCTGGTGGATTTAGAAAAAAAGAGATGGGAAAAACTATTGATACGTATAGAAAGGCAGCAATTTTTTGGACAAGAAATCCCAAGTTGGTGAATCCTCACAAGGACAGAAGAATTTGGGTTCAAGTTGCCAAAAATTTCGAGCCATTTATTCGATTATCTGAAGAAGAAGTAAGACAAGAATTATTTGATTTTAATGAAAAAATTGTCTTCAAGGCATCAGATTTAGGAAAAGGTAAACATAAGATTGGAACTGAGGTCTTTGCTTCTTGGCAAAAACACGATTATACAGAACCAGGTAATGTTAAAAACAACTCTAAGGAAATTGAGATCACGATCAATTAGGGATATAAGGAACTTTTTGAGTTAATCAATATGGCAAAATATGATGGTCTATTAGGACAACCAATACTAGAAGTTGAAGAACCAGATAAAGAGGGAGGAATTACATTTATCTTCAAAGACAATAGATTTTTGTTCATTAAAGTAGTAGATGGAAAACTCGACGCAGTATCAATTCCAGAGTGAGTGAAAACATATGGACAAATTTGAACAAATTAAAATGATAGAATTGGTAAAGGTTGAAGATCCAGATTCTGAAGGGGGAATAACGCTAGTGTTTCAAGAAAATAAAATATTAAAGATTAAGATTGTAGATGGAAAACTAGTATCTCAGTTTATCTAAGTTATTGATTTCCTACGTGTTTTTCATAAAAGGTAATAGCTAATTCTTGGACTTCAGATTGAATTGAACCTGGTCTTTCTTTCCTAATTTTTTTGATTGCATCTTTTGCAGAATATTTTTGGTATTTCACAAAGTAGCAAGCTAGTATAGTTCCTGCCCTTCCCATTCCAGCTGCACAGTGAACCATTACTGCTTCATCATCAGATATTTTTTTGTGAATAAAATCAACTGCGGTATCTATTCTGTCCATATCTGGAGCAGTAAGATCTGGTGTAGGTACATGTAAGTAACCAATATCACTTACCCACTCTTTAGGTAATGCATTTTCAGTCATAGTTACAATTGATGTAACACCTTGTTTTAGAATCCAATCTAATTCATCAGAACTTGTAGGTATTCCTGAACCTGCAAGTTTATTTTCGATTAACCATGAAAAATTAGTTGGCTTTTTAGTAATTTTACCATGTACTTTTCTCCAGATGTTTCCAGGTTTGCTCATGGTAAGTATTGTATTTTCCATACTTTTAGGATTACGAAAAATGGATGTACCTTATATGGGTAAAACACGTCTAGTTAACTGAAATGAATAAAGAGGCAATTCTTTATGAAAAGTTACCTAACAAAAAAGTTCGCTGTACCGCTTGTGCAAGATATTGCGAGATGGCAGATGGACAGATTGGATTATGTGGAGTACGTGGTAACGAAAATGGAAAGTTAGACCTGTTTGTTTATGGTAAAGTGATAGCAGGGCATGTTGATCCTATAGAAAAAAAACCGGTCATTCATTACAATCCTGGATCTAAGGTATTTTCTATTGCTACAACTGGATGTAATTGGCTTTGTAAATATTGTCAGAATTATGATATTAGTCAAAGAAGAAAAGTTGAAGGTACAGATATGACTCCTGAACAAGTAGTACAAACGGCACTAGATAATGGAGCAGATGGAATTGCATACACGTACAATGAACCATCAATATTCATTGAATTTGCAAGAGATTGTGGAGTAATAGCACATCAAAAAAATCTTTACAACGTATTTGTCTCAAATGGGTATGATACTCCAGAATCAGTAAAAATGATGGGGGAATTTTTAGATTCTATAACAGTTGATTTCAAAGGTAGTGCAGAACCTAATTTCACAAGAAAATTCATTGGAGTTCCTGATCCACAACCTATTTTTGATACATTGATAGAAATTCGTGATAAAACAAAAATTCATGTAGAGATAACAGATCTTATTGTTCCACAAGTTGGAGATAGTTTAGAATATGCAGAAAAATTATGTAAATTTATTTACGATCAATTTGGTCCAGAGATGCCTATTCATTTCTTGCGTTTTCATCCAGATTATAAAATGATGGAATTTGATTCTACGCCTGTTAAAACTCTTGAAAAGCATCACGAAATTGCAAAAAAAAATGGATTAAAGTATGCATATATTGGAAATGTGCCAGGTCATCCTCTAGAGCATACTTATTGTCCTGAATGTAAAAACATTGTAATCAAGAGATATGGTTTTGATATTGAAGATTGGAATCTTGATGATAAAAACAAATGCAATTTTTGTGGAAATCAAATTCCAATAATTGGCAAATTATCAAAAAATTATAAAAAAAATAGATTTCATTTTGTTCGTTGAATAGCTATTGCTCTCACTGGAGAACCAGTTGCATCTTTAAGTTTTAATGGTAAAATTATAAAATCAAATTGTTTAGAAGATATTTTATTCAAATTTGATAGATTTTCAACGATTAAGATATTATTTTTTGCAAGTATTTTATGAACACTAAAAGTTTTATCTTTTCCCAAATCTATGCTAGGTGAATCAATTCCAACTAAATTGATCTCTTTTGATATAAGATATTTGGTTGCTGATTCAGACAGACCAGGATTATCAGTAAAATAATAATCACTTTTCAAATTTTTTTGCCATTCAGTATGAAAAAATACTGATGAATGTTTTGGAATATTCCCGTTTTTTCTTTCAAATGAAATCAAATCATTCTTGGAAATCGCTTTATTTTTTCCTTTTTTTATTTTTATCAATATGCCATTTCCTAGTAATCTATCAAGAGGTATTTGATGTATTTTTGCTCCATTTTTTACAAAATGATATGGTGCATCGAGGTGAGTTCCAGTATGAGAGCTTAGAAATAACAACTCAAGATTGTATCCATCTTCTTTTAATGTAGACCAAACAATGAATTGTGGTTTAGGTGAACCAGGAAAAGTAGGAATAGATTGTGATATTGTCAATGTAAGATCTATTGGTTTCACATCAATGAATTCTAATGGGGATTAATCAGTTTTTGAGATCTATGAAAGGTTAAATACTGTTTGATGAAAATCTGCAATGTGCCTACAGCATATGTTTTATTGAATTCTGATCTAGGATCTGATGAAGCAATAATAGCAGATATCAAACGAATTCTTTCAAATGAAGAAGTTAGTTATGAGGTTCAAGGAGTTTATGGAGTATATGACATAGTCTTAAAATTATCATCTAAAGATGCTGAAAAATTACGAACAATTATCACAAACAAGGTTAGAAAAATTGGTAAAATACAATCAACTCTAACAATGATGGTAATAGAAGAGCAAGAAAATTTATAGATTTTTAATTGCTTCAATAACTCGAAGTATTTCAGATTCAGAATTAAAAAAATGTGGAGATGCTCGAATGATCTTTTGTTCTAGAATCTCTCTAACGGCCAATACAATATTTTGCTTTTCTAATTTTTTTACTATTGTTTGTGGATCAAGGCCATCAATGTTGAATGAAACAATACTAGTTCTTTCTTGAGGTAATTCTGATCCGTAGAGAATAACATTTTTTATTTTAGATAATTCTTCCCTTAAAAGATTTGAAAGGTAAAGATTTTTTTTACGAATGTTTTCCATACCAAATTTAAGAAGATATTTTGCTGAGGATTCTAAACCTACCATTCCAACATAATTACGAAATCCTGTTTGAAATTTATCAGGAATATCTTTGAATGCCAGATTTGTATTATTGTAGATCATTGCAGATTCTCCTCCAATTGTCATAGGTTCTAGTAATTCGTGCGATTTTTTGTTGCAATAAAATAATCCTGTTCCCATAGGTCCGCATAACCACTTAGAACCGTTAAAAGACATAAAATTACATTTTAACTTTTTTACATCAAAATTACCTATACAACCAACGGTTTGTGCACTATCAATAAAAAAAGAGGTGTTATTTGCAAGCATATTTCCAATTTTTTCCACGGGTAATATTGAACCAGTATTGTATAAGGCATGACTAATGACTACTAGTTTTGTATTATTATCAAGAAGTGTTTTAAGTTCATCAAAATTGAAAAACCCATTTTTATCTATAGATAAATTTTTAATTTTAGTTTTATTTTGTAATCTGAGCCAAGGATACAAATTTGCATGATGTTCATGTGATAAACCTCGAATGATAATATTGGAATTTTGTTCAAATGAGAGGCCATTTGCTACTATGTTTATTCCATCTGTAGTACTTTGAGTTAAGATAATTTCTTCTGGTTGACAATTGATAATTTCTGCTATAATTTTTCTAGTATTTCGTAATTTTTCAGTAACAAATGGCTCAGAATCTATTGAATCAGGTCCTAGTGAATTATAGGAAATTAGAAAATCTTTCATTGCTTCAATACTTTGTAAAGGCATTAAAGAAACAGACGCGTTATTTAGATAAATTTTGCCAGAATTAGGAAAGTCTTCTGAAATGTCTTTTGAAGTCAAATTCATTATTATATCTGTTAGATACTAAAGTTGTGTTGGATAAAAATCCTGAACAGATTTCAGATAATGAATTAATATATCTGAGAAATGAATTTTCAAGTAAAAATCCGAATATAATTTTATGTTCTGAACCTTTTCTTAAATCTGAATTTCTAAATGAGTTAATTAATTCTGTTAATAATCCAGTAATTTTTTTAGATTTTGATTTACTTTATAGTGGTTATATTGTTTCAGAAATGATTGAAAAAAATGATAAAGTAATAATTTATCGTCCAAGTAAAGCAGATTTAAAAAAAATCATATCTGAAATAGCAAAAAGAATATCAAATGGAAAAAATTTGGTTGTTATCGATTCTTTTAATGGTTTTTACAACATATTTGATGATAAAGAATCAGGGAGATTCATTAATGCATCATTAATGTTGCTTTCATCAATTGGGAGAGAAAATGGCTCTTCAGTAATAATTACTGCCATAGCACGAAAAAATGATAATGATGAATGGATTCTTTCTCCAGGAGGTAGACATATTATTGATTCAAAAAAATCTGGAAAATATCATCTTAAGAGAATTAACAATAATTTGATTCTTAGTTCATTAAATCATGAAGAAAGTACTGAAAAAATATTCAAAATTGATTATTCTAATTTTGTCTTATCCTAAAAGAGCGATCAAAATCTTAAACGGTGTTATAAAATCTGAAACGCCGTTATAATTCTCATTTTTTAGGTAAATTATATTAAGATCAAAAGACAAAAAAAATTCGTTATGCCAGTAGGAATTATTCCAGACATCAGCGAACAAATGTGTATTGGATGCGCACTATGTGTAGAAATCTGTACAACATTAGGACCAGATGTACTTAGAGTAAAACCAGTCGAAGGCTGGAAGAGAGGTAAAGCATTTGTCTTCTACCCAGAAAGATGTATCTCTGATGGAGCATGCATCGGTGTTTGCCCAACAAAGGCAATCTTTTGGATGAGACCAATGGACTTTACAGTTGGACAACCAGTTCCTCTCTACAAGAACTCAGTCTTCGTCAAAGGTTGGACCGAATTAATCGATTAGATTAGGTCATCATTTTTAATTTCTTTTTATTATTTTAGATTCTAACTGTGCCAAGTTTACTAATATTTAATATGAAAATATCAATTTAGTATTTTCAGAAAAGTTAGTGTTAGCAAACAAATTAACTCTAGATTCTGTTGTTAGAATTCGTGTCAGATTTTGTTATCTATTTTCAATTTCTAACTGAAATTATGTGATAATCTAAAGTATCTTTTTAAATCGCTGTAAGGCAGAATCATCATGAAACGAATTGAAACCATAGTACAGAGTGAAGTTTCAAAGCAAGTTGTTAATGCAATAAGAAAAGCAGGTGTTGGTGGGGTCACGTTAATTCAATCTTTAGGGCAAGGCGCAGGAGAACGACCGGAAATTGGAGGACATCAAATTGAATTTAATTCCACAGATGTGATAATTGCAGTGGTTCATGATTCAATGGTAAATTCTGTTATTTCAGCTATAATGAATTCTGCTCATACAGGGGAAAAGGGAGATGGGAAAATTTTTGTTACAAATGTAGAAGAATCATATGATATTAGTACCAAAGAAAAATCAACTGAGTTAATTTAATTTTCACATTATATTTAATTTTTAATATTATCAGGAATATTTTTTCTAGAGACAAGATATCCTGAGTAACCAGATTCGGGAGATGTAACATCACTATCTATTTTTTTAAATACATAATCATCAAAAATTTTGGCACTATCATAAAATTCTTCACCAATAATCAATCTATTTGCAGGGGCAACTCGATTAATCTTGGCACAACGATTTACGGTATTTCCAAAAATATCATTAACAGAAGAAGTGGATGTTTTTGCTATTCTAACAATTCCATAAGTTGAACTTATTCTGTAATCAAAAATAGGTAGGTTTTGTTTTTCTAATTTTTTTACTATATTGTCATGTAATTCACATAAAGTCAAGCAACAATCTAGACATTTTTTTAATGTTTGTTCTTCTTCTAAGTGTATAACTGGAAAATAAAATAATAATGCGTCTCCAATATTTTTTACTACTATACCGCCAAAATTCCTTACAGTTTCAGCAATAGAATTAAGAAAAATTTTATAAAATTCACTGGTTTCGGAATCAGATAATTTGGAAGTTATTTTTGTTGAATTCATAATATCTACCATACATACACAATATTTTTCACTATAATCAGAAAATTGTAATAAAATATCTTCCTGTTGTTTTATGACACTTTCTTTTTCTTTAATTTCGATTAATGATTTCTGAAGTTTTTCAGTCATAGAATCAAATGCAAAAGACAATTCACCGATTTCATCTTTTGTTGTAATATTAGTTCGAACGTGAAAATCTCCATTTGCAACTTGGTTTGCAGCATTTTTCAATTTTATTAAAGGTCGTGACATAGATTTTGCAATTATAAATGCGACAATTATCATTACGGTTGTGATTATTAGGCCTGTTTGAAAGATTCTGTTTTGGAGAATCAAAATCGGTTTAACTGTTTCTGCTTCATCAATTTCTGCAAGCAAAACAAATCCTAAATCACTAGCACAGTATGAAGAACCATAGATGCTAATTTTTCTATAATCAGGATAAAATCCTGTAAAGTCTTCTCCTTCTCTAAAACATTTTTGAACAGGAATTGAATCGACTTTTTGTTTGAATATAGCATTGTTTATGAATCGAGATTCAGATAACATCAAAAATCCATCATTTACGATATAAACTTCTCCAGTTTCCCCTAAACCACTTCTGTCAATTAAGATGTTATCTAATGATTCAGTCCTTATTCTAGAAATGAGTACTCCTATTGGTTCATCATTTTTTTTACTATCTTGAGCAAAAATTGGAGAAACTACAATCATTTTTTTGCCAGTAGTAGTTGGCTCAAAATCAATTATTGATTTTTTTAATCCTTTTTGAAATAATGGATCATGAATAAAATTATTATCAGTTAGTTTACCAAGTGAAAAGAAAACTTTCCCATTTGTTCCAATAATTTTTACATCTTCCAATCCAATTGAAAATCCAACTAGTGTTTGAAATGCTTGAACTTGAGTAAGAAAATCTCTACGTTTATTTTCTCGGACTTGATCAAATTCATTTTCAGGTGTTTGAGATAATTCTTTAACAAGAATTTTTATCATTGGATCATTTGCTAAAATTTGGTTTTGTTCAATACGTGATTCAAAAAGAAGTTTTACGGAATTACCGCGTACTGTTGATTCACCAAGTAAGAGATCATTAGCTTTTTCTATTAGAATTTGCTCAGCATAGTTAAAACTCAAATATGCTGTAATGAGAAGAGTAATTGTAGATACTATAATTACCAAAAGTACCAATTTTTTATCTATACTAAATGAAATTTGCAATCAGTTTTTTGTTGATTTTATATGAATATCAATTCTTCGAGTATTTCACATAGTGATAATACCTATTTTATGGATGAAGAAAATACGAATAATTAGATTCAATAAAGGAATTAATCTATTATTCATTTTAAAAGCAAATTTGTGTTGAATAAGTGACAAATTTCAGGTTAATTTTTCGAATTAGTCCTAGCAAATCTAAATTTAGAAGCCCATCCAGTATTTTGATTTTTTGTAGGCTTCTTTGATAAATTATCTAACATTTCATATGTAATAGTAAATCCATTACCTACCATCGTAGCATCTTTATCATATTCATTTTTGTTAGGTACAAACTCGTTTGCTAAATCCTTAATTTTTTTGGTTTTTATATCAAATAATCTAATTTTTTTACCATTCTCAAGTTCAATAATTGCATCATTACTAAGACTTTGAATTGAGAAATTTTCAAAAAACCTAATCATACCACTTTTTTTTAATTTGATTATAGTGTCATATGTGATTTTACTTCCATACAACAATATTTCTCTGGCATTAATTTGAACATCATCTTCTAAATTAAGAACCATAATAGAATCAGCGTCGAGTGAAACGGTATTGATAATATTTTCAGCAATAATTTTTCCTTTTGGTGCTGATATATGAGTTCGTTGTTCTTGAGTTTCATAAATTCCAACTCTTCCTTCCGGATCTTCAATTTTGTATTTTCTACCAAAAATATTTCCAACAACAACATTACCATTATCTACAATTATTCTAGCTCCATTTTCAATTTTGTATTTATTTTCAAGTGGATTAATAAATTTGAAATCACCTTTTGTAAGATGAATGGTTGTTCTAAATTCTTCAGTCCAAGAGGGACTTGTAATGTTTCCTTGTATGATAATAGAACCATCATAAGTTAGATTGCCTGCCATAAAATTTCCTTTGATTGAGAGTATACCGTTAGCTTTTCTTTCAAGTTCAATTTTCCCAAGAGTTTTTGAACCAAACAGTCTAGTAGCAGTTGAATTTGTTCTAATTAGATCTGCTGCCCATTCTTCAGCTATTTTCATTTCTTTAGATAACTCTTGACCCAAAATACGATTTTTTCTTCGGATGTTCTCTTCTGAATCGCCTGAATAAACTCTAGATTTTCTGATTTTTTCTAAATCTGTTTCGGGATATTTTTTGCCGATTTTGAGATCTTCGTATGCTTGTTTGATTTTAATGAATTGATCATTTTCTCCTCCTTTATCAGAATGATATCGAAGTGCTAATCGTCTAAATGCATTACGAATTTCTTTTTCGGTTGAACCTTCAGTAATTCCCAATATGTCATAGTTACTTTCCACCATTTCTCTCAGTTTTTGGTTATTCTCTTCATATTTCCTATACTTTTAGTTTATTACATCATAAAATATCAAGGATTCCTATTGTTGAGTCTATATCAAATCTTTTAAAAATCCAGTAAAACCATCTGATGGTATTACCTGAACAGATTTTAATTGGCCCAGTTGTGTGAGAATTTGTCTTTTATCATAATAGTTGTAGATTCCTTCCTTAGTAGGATAAATTGTAATTGTGTCCTTTTGTCCAGGTTCTAAAAGATCAGTCTGTACATCAAAGCCTTCAATGTATAATCTATGATGTTGATTGCCATGATTTTCAACAGTTAGAATATAGGCATAACTAGTTCTCATGATTAGTGTAGGGTTATTATCTTCGGCTGTACCAGAAATGCCTATTAATTTTACTTTGTCATTAATGTCTACAAAGGCAACTGTTTGTTCAACTTTTTCTGGCAAAAAAATTTGTGCTTGTCTTACATTTCCTTGCCCAACTAAAACAATAATTGATGCTAATGCAACAGCTCCTACAATTAATCCAATAATTACAAATGTTTTATTATTCAAAATACAACATCATTTATTTCTTTTAGTATTTGTAGTAAATATACGATTATCTAAAATGTAAATTAGTTTCTAAGAAAAATAAATAGAAAAATTTTAGTTTGATTACTTGACCACTAAAACAGGAATCTTTGCTTTATGCATCACATAGTTTGATGTACTTCCTAGAAATGCCTCTTTAGCACCACCAACGCCTCTAGCGCCAATTACGATCATGTCATACTTTCCTTTTTCTGCAAATTTGACAATTTCAGAGCCAGTGTGACCACCTCCAGTTTTGTACTTGAATGAAGCCCCTGCTTTTTGAGCTCTCTTCATTGCTGGTCCAATTGCTTTGATAGCTTTAGTTTGTGCATCGTCTTTCATTTTTTGTGTATATTTTATTCCTGCAGCTAGTGGCAAATGAAATACATAAAATCCTGTAATTTCAGCTCCACCACCCTTTGCAATTTCAATTGCTCTATCTAATCCTCTAATAGAGTTATTAGATCCGTCTAATGGAACAAGGATTTTGTTAAATTTTGCCATAATAACAATACTTTTTCTTCAAATATAAAAAATAGTATGATTTCCACATGTGATATCTCTATTAAATGACAAATTGATTATTTTATATTCATAAATGAAAATTATATCATCTGTTTTTATAGAAATCACATTTGTATTATATAATGTCAGTTATTGATATTTGTAACAAGCCAATTTTCATTCTTAAGAATTCAACAATATCAGATGTAATTAAAAAACTGTTAGAAAATAATCTTAGCAGATTAATTGTTGTAGAAGATAAAAAACCTGTAGGAATTATAACTGAAAAAGATATTTGAATGTTTCTTTTTTCTGAGACAACTAAACAAGGATTGGATGATATAATGATTAGTAAAATAATGAAACCAATTGTGTTTATTGAAGAGACTCTGACTCCTAAAAATTCAGCAAAAATAATGCTTGAAAAAAGAGTTAGTTCTTTAGCAATAGGCACAAAAGATAATCTTAAGGGAATATTTACAAAAACTGATCTTATAAAATATTATCTAGAAAATTATTCAGGAAATAATAAAGTAGTTGATTTTATGACACATGAGTATATTTTTACTCATACTGCAGCACCACTATTCAAAGTTGTAAGGAAAATGTTAGAAAATAAAATATCCAGAATTATTGTAAAAGATCAAAATGAAAAACCGATAGGCATAATTTCATTTAGAGATTTATTTAGAATTTCTATTGAATTAGGCAGTGAGGAAGACGATTCAGGATATACTATATCAGAAAATATAAGAAAAGGATTTCTTTCGGAGAAAGGATTTGGTGGGATTACATTGGCACGAGATGTTATGAGTAAAGGAATTATTTCAATCAAATTTAATGAAGATTTAAAAAATGCATGTAAATTAATTATAGAAAATAACATTAGTGGTTTAGTAGTACTTGATGGAAATAATTCTCTTACAGGAATAATTAGTAAGACAGACATTACAAAAGCTATTACAATTTGAGCAAACTTCAAGAATATGTTAAAACGAAGAATGAAGTGTAAACATGAAACTACATTTTGATGATTTTATTTACGGTTCTATAGATGGTGCAGTTACAACTTTTGCAATTGTTGCAGGAGTTGTTGGTGCTTCACTATCACCAGGAATTATTTTGATTCTGGGTTTTGGTAACTTGTTTGCAGATGGATTTTCAATGGCCGCAGCAAATTATCAAGCATCAAAGGCTAGAAATCAATTCATTGAAATGAAAAGAAAACAAGAGGAATGGGAAATTGATAATTTACCAGAACAGGAAAAAGATGAGATTAGAGAGATTTACAAAAAAAAAGGATTCAAAGATGAATTATTAGAAGAAATAGTTCGAATAATTACATCAAGACGAAAAGTTTGGGTAGATACAATGATGAAAGAGGAATTGGGATTAATTGAAGATGAAAAAGAGCCGCTAGATAGTTCAATCAGTACTTTTATCGGTTTTAATTTGGTGGGATTAATTCCATTAGTTCCATTTATGATTTTTATTTTTATGGGAATTCATGCAGATTCAGAAGCTTTTATTTATTCTACAATATCTGTAATGGCTTCATTTTTTCTTGTAGGTATGATCAAAGGAAAAATTGTTAGAAAATCAAAAATCAAGTCAGGATTCTATACACTAATTATTGGTGGTACTGCATCTTTAGTAGCATATTTTGTAGGATATGGATTGAACTTTTTAGTTCAGTAATCTATTGATTATTTAGTGATTTTATATAATCTCGTATAGTTTGAGCTGATATTTTTAATGATCTACTCTCAGATTCATTTAATTTTATTTCTATAATTTCTTTAACCCCATCTTTATTTATTTTTACAGGAATTCCCATTGAGATATTTTTTTCGCCATATTCGCCATTTAATACAATCGATGCAGGTATTACTAATTCTTCGTTTTTAATGATAGATCTAATAACATCAAAAGTATTCTTGGCAATACCAAATTGTGATCTACTCTTGAAAATTCTTAGAGATTTCCAGTAATTCTGAATTTCAGTTGTGATTATTTGTTTTTCTGCTTCATTAATTATTTCAATTGCATTTTTTTTATTAATTTTTACTCTTGAAAATATTGGCACCATAGAATCTCCATGTTCACCTAATACTAGTGCATTAACAATTTTAGATTGTTTAATTTGAAATTTTTCTGAAAGCAAATATCTAAATCTACTTGAATCCAAACTTGATGCAATCCCTATTACTTTATTTCTTGATAATTGAGTTTCCTTTTGAAAAATAAATGTAAGAACGTCTAAGGGGTTAGAAATTATTAACATGATTGCAGAAGGACAGTATTTTTTTATTTGATTTGCAATTTGTTTAATCATCTCAACTTGAGCAACCATCATTTCAGTTCTGTTTTTTAGATAGATTCCTGTACTTGCAGTAATTACAATAATATCTGAACCACTTATTTTAGAAAAATCATCAGTTCCATGAATTGAAACATTTGAATTTTCAGGAACAGCATTGGATATATCTAAAGCTTCGCCAATTGCTTTACTCTTTGTACGATTTATCAATAGAACATCATCTAATTCATTAGATATACAAAGAAAAGCAATTGCTGCACCAACTCTACCACTACCTATTATAGAGATCATTGTAGCATTATCTCTTTTATTTTATAATTAAGATAAGACAGATCGATTTGAAATAGTAAAAATGTCTAATTTAAATCTCGTATGATGTTTTGGATGAATTTTATGCCTAAAATGGGTGCAGTGCATTGCATTGTATTCTTACTGGTTATATCAAAAATTGATGTAATTAGGTTATGCAAGCATTAATTTCAGGAAGAAAAATAGAAGATGATTCAAGAAAAGACGCCATTCTTGAAGTTATATCTGATAAATATTGTCGAGCTATTTTAGAAAACTCGATGGAAAAACCAAAATCTGCTATGGAAATAAGTGCTGAAACCAAAATTCCGATTAGTACCGTTTACAGAAGACTGCAAACTTTACACGATAATAAATTACTAGGAATTTCTGGTTCTATTAGTGATGATGGTAAGAAATATTTTCTATACAAGAGCAGAATTAAGGCTATATCAACATCGTTCAATGGAAGTAATATAGAAGTTGAAGTTGTTCCTAATACTTGCTAAGTATTAGCTTCTTTTTATTTTGTTGAAATCATGTTTGATAATCAAAGTTCTGTTTTAAATCAAAAAATGAAAAAGATACATAACATGAGAGAGTATTCATCACCTGTTATTACCATTCATCCAGAATCATCAATTTTTGAGGCATTGTTACAAATGCAAACAAATTTTGTTAAACACATAGTAGTTTCTGTTAAAAACATACCTGTTGGAATTGTTACTGAAAGAGATATCAACAAATTTCTTGGAGAAGATAAAACTGCACACGCAATAGATGAAATTCCAATCAAACATGTAATGCAAAAAAACATATTAACAATAACTGATGGTACGGAAGATCATTTTGATCAATGTGCTGCAAGAATGGAAACTTTTAAAATTGGATCTGTGATTCTTGTCAATGACAATGGAGAGTTAATTGGTATTGTTTCAAGAACAGATTTAACAAAATCTTACGCTAATGTATTTGGGGGGAAATACTTAGTGAAAAATTTTATGAATAAGAAAGTAGTTACTTGTAGAAAATCTGATTCTCTTAAATTTGCATTAAGTTTAATGAATAAAAATCAAGTTTCAAGGTTGGTTGTAACGGATGAAAATGGTTATCCTGTTGGCCTTATTAGCACAAATACTTTGTTAACACATAGTGATTATTTTACTAAAGGTAATACACGATCTAGAGATTATTTACTTCCAATAGATGGAGAAAAACTTACAGTTGATGATCTACTAACTGAGGAACTTTTAACAATTAATGAAGAAGATGATTTGGCAATAGCAGCAAATAAAATGATAAAAAATAAAGTTGGTGGAATTCCAGTAGTGGACGCAAATCATAATTTGGTAGGAATTGTGAGTAAAACGGATGTTGTAAGGGCTTTTTCTATTGTAGGACCTCATGAAGAATTAAGGTCAAAGTACAAAGAATTGTACTGAATCAAAACTGATTTTATATCTAAAGAGTGAATTGATTAGTCTTGTCTTACAGAATATTGGAGTGTTAAAATGTTTGAACTAAAGCGTGGAATGGGACTTTTCCATCTTACTATGTATGGAGTAGGGCTAATTCTTGGTGCTGGAATTTATGTATTGATAGGAGAGGCTACAGGTTTAGCTGGAGATTCTGTATGGATTGCATTTGTTTTAGGATCTATCGTTGCATTATTTGCTGGACTTAGTTATGCAGAATTATCATCAATGTTTCCTAAAGCAGCTGCAGAATACACATTCATAAAAAATGCATTTAAAAATAATTTTTTTGCTTTTATTATTGGATGGTTAACTGTAATTACATCTATGATTATGGCAGCAACTGTTGCCTTAGGATTTGGTGGATATTTTGCAGAATTTTTGAATATTCCAATAATAATATCTGCAATTATACTGATAGGAATTCTTTCATTAGTAAATTTCATAGGTATTAGAGAATCGTCATGGGCAAATACAGTTTTTACAATTATTGAAGTATCTGGATTAATTCTGATTATTATAATTGGTTTTACTATTAGTGAACCAGAACCAGTTAACTATTTTGAAAGTCCAACTGGATTAACAGGAATCATAATTGCATTTGTGTTGATTTTTTTCGCATTTATTGGATTTGAGGATATGGCAAATGTTGCAGAAGAAGTACGAAATCCCAAAAAAGTAATTCCGAGGGCAATAATTTTGTCGGTTATTATATCAGGAATAATTTATGTATTAGTTTCTTTAGCTGTAGTCAGAGTAATTAATTGGGAAGATCTCTCATTGTCAGCTGCACCATTAGCAGATGTGGCAAAAAGAGGACTAGGCACTCAAGGTCACATAATATTTTCTGGAATTGCACTTTTTGCTATAACAAATACAGTGTTGATTACACTTGTAGCTGGCTCTAGAATAATTTATGGAATGGCAAGAGAAAAATCATTTCCAGATATTCTTGCAAAAGTTCATTCTAAAACTAAAACGCCATGGATTGCAATTATTGTAATCATGCTCATATCTATTGGTTTTTCTTTTATTGGTGATATTGTAATAGTAGCAAATATTACGGTTTTTGCAGTTGTAATAACTTTTGCAGTAGTAAATTTGGTTGTTATTGTTCTTCGATATACAGAACCAAATATTGAACGAAAATTCAAAGTTCCTATCAATATTGGTAAATTTCCAATTTTACCAGTGTTTGGATTGGGAATTTCAATCTATATGGCATTTCAATTTCAAATTCAAGTAGTTCTTATTGGTCTTATGATAATAGTCATCGGTACAGTTTTTTATCTATTATATGAAAAGAGTAAAATAAAATTAGAATAAAATTAAATTTTTTGATACTGTTACTATTTTTTTGTTCTGGAAAGAGCAATGGAGGCAATAATAATTCCTATAATTCCAATACTAATTCCAACATATCCAATATTCATTTGTTGGTTTGATTGTTCTAGTTTAATGACTGATTCTTTAAGATCATTAATTTCCCCAACAAGTGCAGTATGTCCACCAATTAATTGGTTTAATGTAATATCGGATGGTTCTGGAAATTCAATATAAGACCGTTCATCGACTTTTGGTGGGTGCATAGATAAACTAATAGGAGTTTCTCTGATATTTCCCAAAACATTTACTTGATAAAATCCTGATATTGTGGGATTAACAAATGCATAATATTTTCCAGGAATATTATGATCTGGTGATAAAGGAAGAATTATTTTTTCTTCTTTGTATAATAATTGTATTTTTAATGATTTTTCAAGTCCAGGTATGCCTTCTTTGAATTTTTGGTCTTTTAGTTCCAATCCAGGTTCAAGAGGACTGATAAATAATTCAATTCCATTGGTTTCTCCAGAAACAACAGGCTCATTCATCCAACCAATTTCTAACCTATATTCTTCAACAGAATCAATTGTATGACCAAATGCAGTACCAAGAAATCCTGGAATTATTAATAATAATACTGCTGAATTTTTAAAATTCAATAGAGAACAAATCGATTGTTGTTTTAAAAAGGTTCTATTAATTATCCTTGTAGAAATTATCATTAATTATAATTATAATAAACTAATAATTTGTATTGATATTTCATAATATTTTAGAATTAATCTACACTTGAGTTGATATTGTTAAGAGTTATCAGTTACTTGTAAATTTCAGTGATTATTTCCACGTATAGAAATGCAGGTGGTAAAAGTAATGATCCACAATATCCTCAAAATTTAAGAACCCCTTCTTTGTCGTTGAACTATTGACAAAATTTACTGTTATATCTGGAACTTCATCTGAAGAACTCGCAAAAAAGTTAGCAAAAAAGTTAGGGGCCAATTTATTAAAATCTCAGTTAAGAATTTTCCCAGACGGTGAAAGTAAAATTACATTGAAAGGAAGACCTCAAAAGAACAAAATTATTGTCATTCAATCAACATATCCACCTGTGGATGAAAATCTTATTCAAACATTATCAATAATTTCAAAAGCTAAGGAATATGGAACTGAAGTTATTGCAGTAATACCGTACATGGGTTATGCTCGTCAAGATAGAGAATTCTTGCCTGGAGAAGTAATAACAATGAAGGTCATTGCAAATTTATTCAAAAGTGTAGGAACATCTAGAATTATTGTTGTAGATATTCACAGTATGATTGGTTTAAAGTATTTTAATATAAAATCAGAGAATGTATCAGCAATTTCAGATCTAGTAAAATATTTTTCAAAACTAAAATTAAAAAATCCTCTTGTTGTTTCTCCTGATCAAGGTGGAAAAGAGAGAGCAAAAGAATTTGCCAGACTTTTGAATACAGAATACATATTTCTTGAAAAACAACGTGATCGTAAGACTGGAAAAGTTGAAATCAAATCTACAAATTTTGATGAGATAATAGGCAGGGATTTGATTTTAGTGGATGATATGATCAGCACTGGTGGAAGTGTAATCAAGGCTACAGAATTTCTTAAAAAACAAAAATGTAATCGAGTATTTGTGGCTTGTACTCATGCTTTACTTAGAAATGATGCTGAAAAGAAAATTAAAAAATCAGGAGTTACAAAAATAGTTAGTACAAATACAATTCCTGGAAAAACATCGATAGTTGATGTTTCAGGAACAATTGCAAAGGCAATAATATAATGCCAGAAAGTTTTTTTGTGTTATCTAAAGATAATCTAGAAATTGCAATTGATGAGGTAATTTCACTTGCAAAAACATATGATAGATTTGCAAAAGTGAAGGTATTATCAAATTTAGTAATAATACAATCAAAAACAAATTGGGAACAAATTACAAAACGTGCAACTTTTGTAAAAATTTCGGGTCAAATCTTACGTAAAATGTCAGGATTATTTTTAGATGAAGAGAATTTTCAGGTTTTAAAAAATGCCAAAACTTTTGTTTGTAGAATAATTAATTTATCATCAAATCAATTTAACATACCTGAATTAGAAAGAGCGATGGGTGATATGATAACAAAGTTTTCTAAGGCTCAAGTATCTCTTGAGAATCCAGATATTACAATATATCTACTTTTTACTGAACATGAAAATTTTTTTGGGTTCTCAAAAAGATTTGAAATTGAAAAGAGACCAAAAAAAATTAAAAAATATCCACACGAATTAGATTGGAAACTTACAAGAGTGATGATAAATTTAATTGGATTGAAAGAAGGACAAACAGTATGTGATCCATTTTGTGGTACTGGCACCACATTGTTAGAAGCTGAATCAATGGGAATTCATGCAATTGGATTAGATTTTGATGAAAAAATGTATAATATTTCGAAAGAAAATTTAGATGCAAATGGATACAAATCAAAAATAATTAAGGCAGATTTTAGTCAATTATTAAAAATACTTGATGAATTTGATGGAATTGTTACAGATCTGCCTTATGGAACTGCATCTAAATCATCAGAAAATCCTGAGGAATTGATAAAAAAATTTGTATCAATTTTACCTAAGCGTAAGAAAATAGCTATTATGTGTAAAAAAGGATTTGAAAAAAAATTAAAGATTAATCCAATAAAGAAATATGAAATCTATAGGCATAAAAGCTTGACAAGGACAATTTTGATAAAATGAAAATAATATTTTTAGGAACTTCAGCTGCTCAACCTACTGAAAACAGAGGTCTTTCATGTATTTGTTTAGAGAGAGATGGTGAAATTCTTATGTTTGATGCGGGGGAAGCAGCACAAATTTCTTATTTGAAATCGGGATTAGGTTGGAATAAAAAAATGAAAATTTTTGTTACACATCTTCATGGTGATCATTGTATTGGATTATTAGGATTACTTCAAACAATGACAATGCAACATAGAACTGAACCTTTAGAAATTTACGGACCTAATGGAATAGAAGAATTCATAGCTGCAAATATCAAAATATTAAATTTTGGATTATCATTTCCAGTTATGATTACAACTGTTAGTGAAGGAATAATATTTGATTCAAAAATTTATTCAATATATGCATGTAAAGCTAATCATTCAGTTATCACATACTCATATCGTTTTGAAGAAAAAGATAAGCCAGGCAGATTCAATCTAGAAAAAGCTAAGGCTTTAGAAATTCCTGAAGGTAAATTATGGAATCAATTGCAAAATGGAATGGAAGTTAAAGTTGGACATAGAGTTATTGTTCCAGAACAAGTATTGGGAGAAAAAAGACCAGGTAAAAAAATTGGAATTTCAGGAGATACAATGCCAACTAAAGAATTAGAAAAATTCTTTGAAGGTTGTGATTATTTGGTATTTGATTCAACGTTTTTAGATGAAATCAAAGAAAAGGCAGCAGAAACAAGCCATTCAACAGCTAAACAAGCAGCTATTTTAGCTAAGAATGCAAAAGTGAAAAATCTGATTTTAACTCATTTTTCTGCTAGATATAAAGATGAAATTGGACATTTGGAAGAAGCAAAACAAATTCATAATTCAGTTATTACAGCAAAAGATTTTTTAGAAATTGAGATAAAATAGACAAAAAATGTTTGGCCAAATTACAAAAAAGCTAAAAGATGCTAAAAGAATTGCATTTGTCACAGGTGCGGGGATATCACAAGAAAGTGGTATTCCTACTTTTAGAGGAAAAGATGGATTATGGAGAAATTATGATGTAATGAAATTGGCTACAATTAATGCATTTTATGATAATCCAAAATTAGTTTGGGAATGGTATAATGAAAGAAGGAAGAATATTTTTTCTGCAGAACCTAATTTAGGACATAAGGCAATAGCTGAATTAGAAAAATTTGTAGAAGTTGTTGTATTAACTCAAAATATTGATGGGCTTCATCAAAAAGCAGGAAGTACAGATGTATTAGAGCTACATGGTAGTATTGTAAAAATAAAATGTTCGGTTTGTGACTTTAAAAGTGAGATTTTAACTGAATTCACAGATATGCCACCTTTATGCAAATGTGGAAATATTCTAAGACCTGATGTAGTGTGGTTTGGAGAATCTCTTCCTAAAGATATTTGGCAAGAAGCAATGATTCATGCAAGTAAATGTGATGTAATGGTGGTTGTAGGTACATCTTTAGTAGTATCGCCTGCAAATACTTTACCAATTTATGCCAAACAAAATAACGCAATTATAATTGAAATAAATCCAGATGAAACAATAATGTCATCAGATATGGATTTTTCAATAAGGAGTACTAGTGTTATGGCACTTCCAGAATTTGTTTCGATTTTTAAATGAAATCAAACGTAATCAAAAATATTTTATTAATTATATAGAATATGTGTTTTCATTAAGAATTTGTACCTAATTTGACTAATTTTTAAGAATTAACCAATCAATGATTCTATCAATATTAGAAGAGGTCAAGATCACTTTAATTGGTCCTAACGGTGATTCTTCTGCTTCTTCGCATAAAGCTATAGTTCCAACAAATGCAGCTTGTTTATTAAGATAAAACCAAGTAGAATCATGATCTAAATTTTTTTCGAGTTGTCTTTGATAGATTTTTTGAGATTGATTAGAATGAATTACATCATATATTTTTTCTAGTAAATACAAATCTTTAGAATTTGATGTTATAGAAAAATCATCAATTTTAATTTTGGCATTTGGAAATATATTCAAAATGGCTGTTTCAATTTTTTTTGGATCTTCAGATGAATTAATTGAAGAAAGTATTTCTATTTTACAACTAATGTTAGGAGATCTCATTCTATCCAACCTTCAATGATTCTGAAGGAGTATTCAATTAATTCATCTTTTGTCAAGTTATTGTTAGAAATTGTTTCATCAGATAAAGCAATTGAATTACTAATGCCAACACCTATTTCACGGCTGTCTCTTTCTTCAAAATTTTCTTTTGTTTGAGGATCATCAGATCTTCCTCTCTGTTTTAAAAATCCAAATCTTGTATTAGTAGATGCATGTATGGCTAGGAGCTTAACTGTTCCATATTTACGTAAAACTTCTATTTCAGCATTAGATCTTATTCCATCAATTATAATTACATTTGATCTTGAGTTTTCAATTTGTGGTGTTACTAATTCTGCTACTGCACCTTGACCATTTTTCTCTCTTAATTCAAGCATTAATTTACCAAGATTATATCCAGTTGGTTCAAGATTTCTATTCTTAGCTTCTGCTCTAACTGCATTACCCATATTTATGATATCATAACCTTTGGATTTCAGACCATCAGCTATTGTTGATTTACCTGCTCCAGGCATACCAGTTAAGCAAACAATTAGTTTTGTCAATATCAGAACAAAAATCTGGCTGGTCTATGAAGCTACCGGAAATTATTATAAAACATAATTAAATGAAAACCATAATGCGATCTTTTGTGGCAATTGAAATTTCTTCGGATAAAATAATTAATTTGATTTCTAAATTTCAATCTGAAATTAACATAAATGCTAAACCTGTAGAACCACATAATCTTCATTTTACATTGCAATTTTTAGGTGAGATATCAGAAGAAATGATGGAGAAAGTAATGATGTCATTAAATTCTGTTAAATTTTCAAGTTTTAAGGTGAATTTCAAAGATGTTGGTGCTTTTCCTAAATTAAAATTTCCAAGGGTTATTTGGGTTGGAACTGATGAGATTGGCGGAAATTCATTGATAGAATTAGCAAAAAAAGTAGAAAATGCATTAACTCCGTTGGGTTTTTCCATTGATAAACCGTTTAAACCTCATATCACAGTGTTTAGAATTAAGAACAAGATTGAAGACATTAGTAAAGAATTGGATAAATTCAAATCAGTTGATTTTGGAACACAGGAGATTACAGGATTCAAACTCAAAAAAAGCATTCTTAGTTCAAAAGGTCCAGTATATTCTGATTTAATGGAGGTAAAGGCTGAATTATGAAACAAATAATTTCTAAAATTGGAAAATCTGTAATACCAACCAATAATGTAAAAAAAGTAAAAAAACAAATCGCTGATGAAGCTTTTGCATTAGTTGAAAATCAAATTAAAAAATATACTGAAATAACTGGATTGGAATTTGGAGGGTCATACGCTAAAGATACCTGGTTATCAAAAGATGCAGATGTTGATATTTTTATTAAATTTAAAAAATCAATTCCAGATGAAAAATTTATAGAAATTTCAAAAAAAGTTGGTTTTGAATCAATGAAAAAGTATGATCCCTATGTAAGATATTCTGAACATCCTTATGTCGAGGCTAAAATTAAGAAAACTAGAATTAATGTAGTTCCCTGCTACGACGTAGATTTAGGAGAATGGAAAAGTTCTGCAGATAGGTCTCCATTTCATACAAAGTTTATGCAAAATGCACTTACTCCTAAAATGAGAAATGAGGTAAGGATTCTCAAAACATTTCTAAAATTTACTAAAATTTATGGAGCAGAAATTGCAAAACAAGGTTTTAGTGGATATGTATCAGAAGTTTTAATCTTAAATTTTGGTAGTTTTGAGAATGTAATAAAATCAATTGCTAAAATTCAACAAAATCAAATAATCGGAAAGACATCAAAAGTATTTGAAACATCAATTATCATCGTAGACCCAATAGACAGTAATAGGAATTTAGCTGCTGCAATTTCTAATGAGAATGTAGGTAAATTTGTTTTGGCTTGTAGATCTTTCCAAAGTAATCCAACATTCCAATTTTTTAAACCTAAAAAATTGAAATCATCAAAAAATAATTGGGAAAATGTTCTTGTAGTGAAATTTAATTTCAAGATGAGAAGTCCAGATATTATTTGGGGACAAGTTAAGAGAGCAACTACTTCACTTACAACACAATTAGAATTAGGAGGTTTCAATGTTTTACGTAGTAAATCGTATTCAGATGAACAAAATGAGGCTTATCTTTTTTTCCTTTTAGAATCAACTAAAATTCCAAAAAATTATTCTAAAAGTGGTCCTGAATTTTTTAGAGAAAGTGATTCAGATAATTTTATTTCAAAAAACATTGCAAAAACTGAACTAATGTGGATCAGTGATGATAAAAAAATTATTTCACTTGAAAAGAGAAGACATAGTGATGTAGTGAAATTTATGACAGAATTACTAAAAAATAATCTTCAAACTGGAATCCCAAAAGGATTACAAAGTGATTTTCAGAAAGGATTTAGGGTTTTCATTGGAAACAAAAATTTAAGCAAATCAATTAAAGAGGTAATTTCAGAGATGATTTCAACTGATGACACAATCTTTCATTCCAATTAAAAAATTTACAGAAGAACCATATTCAAAAATTCTCGGTTATCCTAAGGCTAGTTCACGTCAACTTCAATCTAGAATTTCTGAATTAGAAAAATTAAAAATAAAGTCAGTGTCATTTATTGGACAAACTACAATTGGTAGTTTACAAATTTTAGGAAAGGGCTATGTTGGAGTAGTAGTCTTAGCAAAAAAAGGAAATAGTGTAATTGCATTGAAAATTAGGAGATTGGATTCTCAAAGAAGTGAAATGCAAAGTGAGGCAAAATTACTCAAGTTGGCAAATACGGTAAATGTTGGACCCAAATTATATGATGTAAGTAAAAATTTTTTAGTAATGGAATATCTCGAAGGAGATAAAATTGAAAATTGGGTAGAATCTCTGAAAGGTGCAGGAAGTTCAAAGAAACTAAAATCTGTAGTTAGAACTATTTTAGAAGATTGTTATAGATTAGATCAGATTGGATTTGATCATGGTGAATTAAGTAGTATTTCAAAACATGTTATTGTTGGAAAATCAAGATCAACTTTAATTGATTTTGAAAGTTCAAGTGTTAACAGAAGAGTATCAAATGTGACATCAATTACGCAGGCTATTTTTATCGGTTCAGGTATTGCTAAAAAAGTTCAAAGGATTTACAAAATTCCACCAAAACAAAAAATTATTGATGTTTTAAGAGTATACAAGCAGGAACAAACACGAAGAAGTTTTGATGATATTCTAAATGTATTAAAATTGTAATGGGGCCGGCAGGAATTGAACCTGCGACCACTAGTCCCCCAGACTAGTATCATACCAAGCTAGACTACGACCCCTTATGTGAGAAGCACAAAATGAAATTATTAAATCGTCGTGTTAGTATTAGTAATTAATGAAAATTTGTACTATTTGTCATCGAATTTCTGGAACTGATCAGGATCATCTTGATTGCATTCAAAAAATAAGAATAGAGTATGAGGATGAGTATTTCAAACGGAGTATTCCCGAAAAATTAGAACTGACAAAAAATTCTCAAAATTTAGGTATTGAGGTAAGAGCAATTTTAGAACATCTTACAAAAGAAAATAAAAAAGATGATCAATCATAACCATTTTGAGAGTCGTTCTTTCTCAAATTGTATTTTTTCATCAAGATGTTTAGTTGTAGATTCAGTTAGTTTTGTTGTTGGTTTGGGTTCTGAAAACATATCTACTTCAATTAATGATGCAGTATCTCTTCCTGATTCAATAAAACATCCTCCTTTTCCATCAAATAATGAAGATTCAGTCTTAGATTGTATTTTTGACATAATATTTTGTGCTACTGTTATTGCTTCTCCTTCTGCAAATATTCCTGCTTTTGGAACAGTAATTGTATCAATAACTGTCAGAGTAGTTACGTCGCCTACTGCATATACATTTTCAAATTGTGTTTTACAATTTCTATTAATTGGAATAAATCCACCTTCTTTTGCTAATTCTGAATCATAAATTACCTTAGGTGCAACATGTGGAGGGATGGCAAGAAGTAAATCAAAATTGGCTTCTCCATTTTGAAAAATTAATTTATTTTTTTCAACTGATTTTATTTTACATGAATCATGAAAAATAATGTTTTCAGAATTTATCAAGTTAAGAATTTGTTGGCTGATTTCTGGACCAGCTGCAGGTAGGGTTATTGGTGCTGGACTGTAGAAATGAATTTGTACTGAATCTCTGACTCCTTCTTCTCTTAGCATGGAATCAATCAATAAACTAGCCTCGAATGGTGCAGGGGGACATTTGTAAGGCATTCCCATAATTGATATGGCAATATTACCAGATTTCATTTTTTTGAGTTTATTATGAATTTCAGTAAGTTGATTATGATCATAAAGATTCATTCCATTTTCTGATAATCCTGGAATTTTTTCAGGGGCTAATACTGCACCCATTGCAATAATCAGAAAGTCATATGATAAAATTTTAGTTGTGGTTTTAATGTTTTTGTTTTGAAGATCAATTTGAAGAATTTCCTCTTTTAAAAAATCAATATTTTTTTTTGAGAGTTCATTCAGAGAACCTATTGAATTTTCAAATGTTCTTGTTCCTCTAATAATCCAAAGTTTGGCAAAGCCTACCATGAACCAATCTTTTTTGTCAATAATTGTAATCTTAACTTGTGATGATGAAAGATTATTCCTAATTTCATTTGCTGCAGAAAGTCCTCCGAAACCACCACCAAGAATTAATACGTGTGGAATGTTAGACAATTTAACGATCTTGAGTAGTAGGTCTAATTAGAATTTCATTGACATTAACATGATTTGGTGATTCTACAGCATAAACAATAGCATTTGCAATGTCTTCAGCTTGTAGAGATTCCATTTTTTTAGCATTTTCAACAAATCCTTGTAATGATTCATCGGTAATTGTGTTTGTCAGTTCTGTTGCAACAACTCCGGGTTCAATACATGTAACACGAATATTTTTTCGAACACTAAGCTCTTGTCTTAATCCCTCACTAAATGCTGTAATTGCATGTTTTGTTGCACAATAAACACTACCTGCAGGAAAAACTATTCTTCCTGCAACTGATGAGATGTTAATTATATGACCTGATTTCTTTTCAAGCATATGTGTAACTACAGCTCCAGTACAATACAAGACTCCTTTAATATTGACATCTATCATTTGATCCCATTCGTCGATCTTCAAATTTTTGAAAAAACTTAGAGGCATTAATCCAGCGTTATTTACTAGAATATCCACTGTGCCCCATTTTTTTATAACATTATCAACAAAAGAATTACATTCATTTTTCTTAGTAACATCTAATTTTTGGGAATAAACCTCTCCACCATTTTCTTTAATCTTTTTTTCTAATACAGAAAGCATATCAGTTCGTCTTGCACCTATTGCAACTTTTGCTCCTGCTTTTGAAAGTGCTAATGCTGTAGCAAAACCTATTCCACTACTTGCTCCAGTTATGATCGCTACTTTATTTTCAATCATCAAAATTCACTTAATTATTTTTAATTTTAACATCGTAAAAACGTTTACATGAATTTTTTAAAAATTAAATTTTCAATCAGATAATAACAAGTTTATTAGAAGAAAAATTGCTAATTAATTATGAAACCTGAAAAGTGTGCTTATTGTGGAGATATGGCAGATATGCCTTTTCAATGCAATTATTGTAAGGATCCGTTTTGTGCAGAGCATAGACTTCCAGAAGAACATAGATGTGTGAAATTAACTCAGATTAGAGCTCGTAGATTTGGGGAGAAAAAAGTAATTAGAGATGGAGGTCCAAACAAACAAAATGTATTCAAACGAATGTTTCGAAGATTCAAAGATTAGTTAAGAATCTAATAGTGACTTTTATCAGGAGATATTTTTGCACGTTTTCCTTGATAAATTAATGCTATAGCAAGTGCAAACATAACCATTGCAGTTAATGGAAAATTTTGAGGTGCAGGCAACACAAACCAATAATAAATTCCAAATCCTATTGATACAACAGCTTGTGACCAGAGTTTAAGCCATTTTGGAGCTTTAATGACTCTACTAATTGCTTCAACTGTAAAAATGCCAATTACTGGATAAATTGTATAAAAGAGAAAATCAACTACATCAACTCCTGTATGTGTCATAAATGAAAATTATTAGAGGTGTAATTTCTATCTAATCTTCCCAACGAACTTTGGTTGCAATATTTTTAGAAATTAATGCCTGAGCATTTTCGTATGGTATTGTTGCAATATCTTCTGTTTTGAAAGGTCCATATTTTTCCAAATCAGCACCTATAATTTCATCTACTTCTTGAAGAAATCTAATAACAACAGTTTTGGTTTTATGATTTTGAGAAATAGATTCAAGAAATTTTGATTTTCCATTAATTGTTGCAGAAAGGATCATTTCAGTTCGTTCTCTTTGTTCTTCTTCAGCATCAAGGATAAATTTTTCTTCGTCTAATACGTTTTTAAAATCTATATTGTTCAATTTGGAAATTTTGTTTAGTCTAATACTGATTAAAAGTGATGTTAGTTCTGTAGCTGTATTAATTATGACCTCTTTAATTTTGCTTTCTACCCCATCAAATTCTTGTTTTTTTAAGTCACCAATAAAGTCTGAAAGATTTCTATAGAAATCAGGATTAATTTCTTGGACTGAATCATTTTCAGTTTCTCGTAGTACTACATGGTGTAATTTGTTAAGATCTATTTCATTTGTTTCTGACATTTCTTACCTAATCCTTAAATCTCGGATGTATTTGTGTTTGATTGAAGCACAAAATTGCCCTATAAAGTTAGTCATGGAAAAGCAATCCAAGTAACATATTCACCAGACGAAGTTTTTGCCAGAATTCAACATGAAGGAATTCAGTTTATAGATTTACAATTTACTGGTCTTACTGGTCGTTTTCATCATACTACAATCTCAGCAATCACATTTACACCAGAACAAATGAGAGATGGACTGCCAAAATTAGATGGTTCATCCATAATTGGTTTTGCCAGTGTTGAGGATTCAGATCTTATTTTAAAACCAGATCCTAACACTTTTGCCATTATTCCATGGATGACTGAAAATAAGACTGCTAGATTACTATGTGATATCTATTGGGGTGGAGATAGAGGTAGACTATCTAGAGATCCTAGAGGAATATCACAAAAAGCAGAAGAATATGTAAAATCTCAGGGGTTTGATTATAGTGCTTGGGGTCCAGAAGTAGAATTTTTTGTTTTTGATAAAGTACATTGGGATGTTTTAACTCCATACAAAGGTCAATCTTATTCAATTGAATCAAAAGAAGCTCCATGGAATAATGAAGGAACAGGGTATCCTATGGGTCTTCAAGAGGGGTATTACCCAAGTACACCTTCAGATACTTTGACTCCATTTAGAAATGAATGTGTAAACATATTGAATAATGATTTTGGCATTTTATGTGATAATCATCATCATGAAGTTGCTACTGCAGGACAATGTGAAATTGATATCAAATATGATTACATGACAAATGCAGCAGATGCTGCTCAATCTTACAAATATGTAATAAAAAATGTAGCACAAAAATATGGAAAGGTTGCAACTATGATGCCAAAACCTATTGCAATGGATGCAGGGTCTGGTATGCACGTCAACGTAAGTTTATGGAAAGGAAAAGAGAATGCATTTTATGATTCAGATGATGCAGATGAATTAAGTCAGACTGCAAGATATTTTTGTGGTGGAATTATTAATCATGCAAAAGCGTTATCTGCAATTTGTAATCCTACTACTAATTCATATCATAGACTTGTCCCTGGCTATGAGGCACCAGCTTATATCGCATGGAGTGCAGGAAATAGATCTGCAATAGTAAGAGTACCACAACATCTCAGAGGGAAAAATTATGCCAGTCTTAAGAGACTTGAATTTAGAGCCCCTGATCCTTCATCAAATCCTTATCTTGTATTTGCTGCTGTAACTGCAGCAGGGATGGATGGAATTAAGAAGAAAATAGATCCTGGTGAGCAAGTACGTGATGATATTTTCAAAATGACAAAATCAGATAGAGCTAAGAGAGGAATTGGAGTTTTACCAAAGAGTCTCGGTGAAGCACTAGATGAATTAGAAAATGATAGAAAGTTTCTTAGTCCAATTTACACAAATGACGTAATTGATAAAATAATAGAGTTAGGTAAACGGGATCAGCGTGAAATCTCAATTAGACCTCATCCACATGAGTTTTACCTATATTTTGATATCTAAACTCTTCCAGTAATCTGAAAGATGTAGAATAATGAAATAGCTATTAGTGAGAAACCTCCACCAAGAAAAATCATACGTCTTTTTTCAGAAACAGCGGATTTGTAAAGTAAAATACCGCCAGCTAGACCAACAAATAACACCATAACTCCAACTACTACACTATCAAAACTTGTGTTAGTAATTAGTGGGTGGAAAAATCCTGAAAGTAATGCAAAAAATGCTATGAGATAGATATACTTGGAACCTGCAAGTATTTTAGACGTGGTTTTATTCAATGTGAATCGTAAATGAGATTATCAAATAAACTTTTGAAAAATAATTTAATATCAAAATGATTTACATCATTCCGCCCATATCAGGCATACCACCCATTCCGCCCATTCCAGGCATACCACCCTCTGCTCCAGGTGGTGGTCCTGCAGATTTTTGTGTGGCAATTACATCATCGATTCTAAGAATCATACAAGCTGCCTCTGCAGCTGCAGAAACAATTTGAAGTTTAACTGCTAATGGTTCAATGATATCACTTGACTTCATATTTCCAATTTTACCTTTCATAACATCTATTCCTGTCCATTTTTCTCCTTTCATTTGTCTAGAGCGAAGAAGTGTGAGCGTATCAATTGGATCCATTCCAGCATTTTCTGAAAGTGTTAAAGGAATTGATTCAAGAGAATCTGCAAATTTTTCAGCAGCTAATTGTTCTCTGCCTTCTAGTGATTTTGCCCAACTTCTTATTTTAGTTGCAGCATATGTTTCTGGTGCACCGCCACCTGCAACAATTTGTGGCTTTTCAATTACATCTTTTACTACCATAAGTGAATCATGGACTGAACGTTCAACTTCATCAACTACTCTTTGAGAACCACCACGGAGAAGTAATGTAACAGATTTTGGATGTTTACAACCTTCAATGAAAACCCATTTGTCCTCTTCAATTTTTCTTTCTTCTACTAATTGAGCGTCACCTAGATCTTTTTCAAATATATCATCCAAATTATTTACGATTCTAGCCCCAGTTGCTTTTGCTAGTTTTGTAAGATCACTTTCTTTAATTCTTCTAACTGCAATAATTCCTGCTTTAGCAAGATAATGTTGAGCCATATCATCAATTCCTTTTTGACATAATACTACATTGGCTCCAGAGCCAATTACTTTGTCCACCATATTCTTTAACATTCTATTTTCCTCATCAAGAAATGATTTCAATTGTTGTGGATTTGAGATGTTGATTTTAGCATCAGTTTCAGTTTTACTAATTTCAAGAGCTTTGTTAATTAAGGCTATTTTTGCATCAGAAATTTTTCTTGGCATACCACCATGAACTATTTCTTTATCAAGTACAATGCCTTGAATTATAACAGAATCTTTAATCGAACCACCAGCCTTCTTTTCTACTTTAATATCATCAATATCTACAGTATATTTTTCACCCTCTTTTTCAGCAACTTCAAGAACTGCCTTTACAACAATATCTGCTAATTGATCAGAATCTTTTCTTACCAGTTTTGTTTGCATAGAAGTTTTTGCAATTTTATTAAGAATTGTTTTATCATTTGCAGTTACAGTTTCAGCAATGTCTTGAAGAAATTGTTTTGCTTTTTTAGCTGCCTTTCTATATCCATCAACTATAATTGTTGGGTGAACATCCTGGTCTAAAAGTGATTCAGCGTTCTCCAGAAGAGCGCCAGCTAGAATTACAGCAGATGTGGTACCGTCTCCTACTTCATTATCAGTGGTTTTTGATATTTCAACTAGCATTTTTGCTGCTGGATGTTGTACATCAATTTCTTTTAAGATGGTTGCACCATCATTAGTAATAGTAACATCTCCCAAAGAATCAACTAGCATTTTATCCATACCTCTTGGACCAAGACTAGTATGTACAATTTCGGCAATTATCTTAGCTGCTGCAATGTTATTTTTTTGGGCGTCTCGTCCTTTGGTTTCAGAACCCCCTTCTTTTAGCAATACAACAGGCATAGTACCTTTAGAAGTTGCTTGCATACCCATAGATGAAAAAACCTCCGACTCCCCTTTTATACGTTGCAGATCAAAAATTCATAAATAAAATAGTCTAAAATCGGTGTTTTTAAATTGGGAAAATCAATTCGCAAAACATGGTCAAGTCAGCAAATAAAGAGTCTTACAATAAAATTTTCTCAAAGTTAAAAGAGCATCACAAATGGTTTGAAAATTCTATTCCATTAATTGCAAGTGAAAATATTCCTAGTCCAGCAGTAAGAGAGGCAATTATATCGGATTTTGGTAATAGATATGCTGAAGGTTGGCCTGGTGAGAGAGTTTATGCAGGTTGTGTGTACATTGATGATGTTGAGTTTGAATGTATGAAGTTGGCAAAGAAGTTGTACAAGGCCAAATTTGCAGATGTGAGACCTATTTCTGGTGTAGTTGCCAATCTTGCAGTATATTCTGCTTTTACAAATCCAGGTGATGTGATGTTAGCACCTTCTATTCCTGCGGGAGGTCATATTTCTCATGGTAAGAAAGAGCATTCAGGAACTGCAGGATTAGTACATGGTTTGGAAATTGAATTTTATCCATTTGATGCTGAAGAGATGGCTATTGATGTTGATAAGACAAAACAAAAAGTAGAGGAGTTAAAGAAAATAGGTCGTCTACCAAAAATGGCAATGTTTGGTGGATCATTATTTTTGTTTCCACATCCTGTTAAAGAGTTGGCAGATTTTCTAAAGAGTTTTGATATGCATATCAATTATGATGCAGCGCATGTAGCAGGATTGATTGCTGGTGGAAAATTTCAGGATCCATTGCGTGAAGGTGCAGATACTATGACAATGAGTACTCATAAAACTCTGTTTGGACCTCAAGGTGGACTTGTTTTGGGTTCTGAAAAACATGAAGATGCAATAAAGAAAGCGACATTTCCGGGATTAACTAGCAGTCATCACATTCATCATATGGCAGGAAAAGCAGTAGCTTTTGCAGAAGCATTAGAGTTTGGAAAGGATTATGCAAGTCAAATTATAAAAAATGCAAAAGTTTTTGCAGAGTCTCTTAATGATGCTGGATTCAAAGTATTAGGTGAAAGTAGAGGATTTACAGAATCGCATCAAGTCGCTGTAAATGTTTTAGATTATTCTGATGGTGGAAAGGTTGAGGCAGATTTAGAAAAAGCCAACATAATTGTAAACAGACAACTTATTCCTGGAGATATTAAAGCAGGTCGTAACTATTTTCATCCGAGTGGAATAAGATTGGGTGTTTCTGAAATTACAAGGCTAGGTATGAAACAAAATGAGATGAAAGAGATAGCGTTGTATATCAAAGAAGTTGTAATTGAGAAAAAAGATCCTAAGAAAATTCTTTCAAAAGTAAAAGCTTTCAGAAAGAATTATCAAAAAGTTCAATATTGTTTTGATAATAAACTTGGTGCGTATGAATACGTCAAGTTAAGATAAGATTCTAAGAGTAATCAGTTAACAGTGATTGATCACCTTTATTCTTTCCAAAAACTAAATCAATTTCATCAGACAATGCATGTATTCGTCCTTTTTGATATACACCAACATCGTATTTTTCCACTAATCTCTTTGCAAGTTTAAGATATTTTTCAACTGAGCCTCTAGTTATAGTTGGAATTAGATTGTGACCACAAATACAAGTTTGAATTAATGGCATTCTGCGATATGATTTTCCACAACCAGTACATCTGAAGTTTTGTCTAGCATAAGCACGAAGGTTTCCCATAATGTCAGGAACTAGATGAGTGGAGATTACATTTGAAACAATTTCAGATGTGTTTACTGCATCAATTAGTTCGGCATTTCTAATTTGCATATCGAATTTATCAAGCATGGAACCAAGTGTGGAATATGCACTACGTGATTTTGATGTAGTAAGGGAAGTTGTAGAGTGTGTAAAGTAATATCCAAAAAATTGTCTTTCTGTTTCCAGACGTGATTTTATAATATCTACACATGTAACGTCTGAGGCTTTGTTTTGTTGAATTGTTGATTTAAAGAATTCTAGTGGAAGAAATTTTACTACTTCCAGATTGTGTGCTTGTGGTTGTGATTCATGTGGTAATACAAGTGGTTGAATCAGTAATGGAGCATCCATTAATCCACCAATTCTATCTGAAAGAAATTGTCGTGAGAAATTTAGAAGACTGTCCATTAAGAGCATAATTGAATCAGCATCTCCATCTGCATCTCTTCTTTTAGCAGAATGCCAATTAGGGGTAGCAAAACAAACATGTGTTTCAGTATAACCAATTATCCTTCCAACAATACCTACAGATGTATGAGGTGCTAATCCAATTATTAGATGGCCAACTAATTCGTCTGTGTTTTTAACATTATAAAAAATAGATTTTTCATAAAATTTCTCTAAGATAGTATCAATGTATTTACATGTGGATACAAGATATCTTCCACTTTCATTTGGAATAATAATATCTTGCATTCGAAGTTCAACTATCTGATCTGGGTTTGTTAGTGGTTTTCCATCAATATCATGAGTATAACCTAGGCTGTGTAGTTTGTCAATAGATGTTCCAATCCATGATGGTTTGAATTGAGTGAGAGGAGAGTTTGTCGCATCAAAGCGTACAGTCCCATCTTTGAATACTGTAAGACCAAAATTTTGACGAACTAATCCTTTTTCCAGCGGTTCTGTAATTCTGTCTTGATTGATTAATTCCTTGACTCCTTTGAATGGTTCTTGAGCACGTAAACCTATTTTTTCTTGTGCTATCAACAATTTTTTTTTTAATGGAAAGGCTTGATGGGAGTGTGATGAAGCTTTTCGTTTACACTTTTCACAGTATGGATTATCAAGTTTATCACGGCAATTATTACACCGATAAATTACTGATGTCTTAGTTCCACATTTTGAGCATTTTATTCCAATTGATGGTTCATTACATTCACTACAATATCTGTTGAAAATATTAGTGAAGAAATTATCTTGTCTTGATGCTTTTAAGAGATCTCTGGTTGGACCTCCTTTATCATTAATTGGAAACAATACATGTGTTGGTGGTTTCATTTGTCTAGGAGCTGCTTTTTCAGGTCTTCCTATTCTAACCCCAATTGAAGTTGAGAATTTATTTTTAATTTCAATTCCAGATGATTTTGAGAGAATTTCTGGTGTGGATAGATCACTAATTTGTGGTTCATGTCTAAATAAAAGATTATAGAAAATTCTTGCTTCTTCTTTTTCAAGAATTATTTGGGTGTTATTCATCTTATGTGGAACTCCAAGTTTTTCAAGAATGTTTTTTACTTCAATAGAATATTCTACTGAGGTCTCATTGATTTTATTTGGATGTAGAATTTTTGAGAGTTCTTCAGGTGATATTTGATCCCAATAATACAGGTATTGTGGATGTAGTGGTATTTGAAAATCTAATGATATTTTCAATGCTTCATCTAAAGTGGGAATTTTGGTTAAGAATTGAGTTAGAAATTCATCTTCTGGAGCGTATTTTGTTAATTTTTCTTTCAATTCCTCAATCCAGAATTCTTCAACATATCCAGTAGGCACAAGTTGAGCATTATTTTCTAAGAAATCTCCAAATGAGATCAGGATGTCACCTAAATGAAGAATTTTTTCAATTTCGCCCTTAATTTCAATTCCATGCTTTACATCTTTTATTTTTACAACATTTCCATTTTTTAGTCGAACAATTGGTGTATCAATAGAATCAACGAAAGCTACAGTTGCACCCTTACCAGGTATGTCAATTTTTACTTGAGTACCAACAGCAATAGTATGATCTAAGATCTCAGCAATTATAGGATTAATTCCTACAGCTGCAAATCCTGTATTACAAGCTCTACCATATCTTAAACGAAATCCACCAAGTTTGTTAGGCATTGATAGAACGGATCTTCCTGTAATGACCTCACGCATTCTCTTAGCCGCTGCATCTTCCTGATTATCTCCTGTTTGAACTGCTCCTTTTAGATCTCCAAACCATTCCCAACCATCTAATTTGTATAGTTCAATTCTTTTAAGTAATTTTTTAGATCTTCCAATTAATCCGTCGTTTAGAACTCTTAATGCGCCGCCTCTAACTCTGTCTGTTTTAATACGAGTCATTCCTTTATGGTTTACAACTTCAAAAGGATCTGTGTCTACACCGTCTAATTCTACAGGTAAGTTTGATATTACATGTTCAATATCTTCATCTAAAATATGAAATTGGAAACTACTTGCTTCTCTTTCATAGATTCGAAGCTCTTCAACAAATCTACCAGTTTCATCATCAAAGCAATTTGCTTGATATTTTGATAAACCAACTGCTTTTCGCACATGATCAGCAATTAGTATTGTTACTGCTGATTCAGTTCCTCCTGCTGAACGCATTGGTCCAGCAATGGATACTGAAAGGTATTCACTACCATCTTTGTTTTTCTTTATCTTAACTTCACTAATTCCTTGTAATGGAGCAATTGTTACTCCTTCTGTAACTATAGCTAGACCTACTCTAACTGCCAAATCCAGTTTTTGTTCTAAAGTGGAATCAGTAAGTGAGTATTTACCTAATGCAATTTCTTTTGATAGAATTAATGCAGTTAGTTCTTTTCCATTGATTTTTAATAATTCTCGTAACGGTTCAGCAATATCAATATCATGCATTTTAGCAACCCGATCTGCCAAATCAAATGCAATTTTAGGCTCAATTATTCCTGAAGAATCTACTAAACTTGATTTTGCTAAGGCTGCATGCTCAAAAATTGTATAGGTGTCTTTTGAAAGATCAGAGTAATAATTGAGGTAATAATCTGGCATCTTAATACCACTAATACGAGAAATAGCATCATTTTCAGACATAATACTGTCTCCTATTACTTGCTTCTTTGAATTGCTTTTGCTATTTCGGCTAGTTTTTTAACACTTCCACCTTTCTCTAGAAATGTTCCAATAACTAAGGCATCTGCCCCTGCTTTGACCAGTTCTGTGGCAGTTTTAATATCTCTAATTCCGCCACCGACTATAAGAAATCCATTAAATGCTCTTCTTACAGTTTTTACCATCTCTGGTGTAACACTTGATTTTGCTCCAGAACCTGCTTCAAGGTAGACAAATCTCATTCCTAGAAATTGTGCTGCAAGAGCATACGCTGCAGCGATTTTTGGTTTTTCAAATGGAATTCCTCTAGCAGAACCTACAAACCATGCAGAAGTTCCATCACCAATGATCAAATAAGCTGTTGGTAAAGGTTCTAATCCAAATTTAAGAACACTTGGTGCTCCTAATGCTTGTGCTTGAGTAATGAAATATGGATTTTCTGAATTCATTAATGAACTAAAAAGAATTGCATCTGCGTCAGGCACAACTCCAGTGATGTTTCCAGGAAATAAGATGATTGGAATTTTGATGCCTTTTTTAATGCCCTTAACTACTGCGGCCATTTCAATTTGATCTGTTGCTGATGAACCGCCTATCAATATTGCAGATACACCTATCTTTTCGACATCTTGAGCAAGTTTTTGTGAAGATTCTAACTTTGATACTTCAGAATCAATTAATACAAACAATAATGCATTTTTCTTCTTCAGTTCAGATTTTAGGAATGATTCGACTTTATTTCCAGTCATAACAGAGGTTTGTAGATGACTCTTTAAAGTTTAATTGTAGTAAGGTATACAGATTTGTATAGCTATGACAGAGTTTGAAAGATCTAATTTTAATAACATTATACGTGAAATTATCAAAAAATCATTATTTACTGAACGACAAATTGAAATTATTTTAAATCAGAAAGATCTTCTAAACTCTAAATTTACAATAACAAAAGGTGCGTATTATAGACAAGTTGGTCAGTCTAGAGACAAATTAATAGCATTATTCTATTCAATCATACTTTTACGTGGTTTAGGCATACTTTTACCAGATGATATTGATGTGATATCAAAACTTTCTGAGCAAATACATGTGATAAATGAGAGTGATATATTCCCTGAAAGAGAAGATGAAGTCATCAATGTGATTGATAGATTGATACGCCAGGCATGTAATGTGTGATATAATCATTACAAATGTAAGAAGATGATTGAATTTTTTGTGATGTGAAGTGCGTTATTGTTAATCTAAAGTGTGAAATAATATTGTTCAATCACGATAAATCACAATAACGGATAATTTTTGTGATGTTAATAGAAATTCCTGAACCAGAGATGATTTTAGGTGTGATAGTTTCGTTTGTTATAGGTTTGGTAGGCTTGTATATCTACTACAAAATACGTCCATTTATCAAAACTAAGAGTGAGATGATAGATTCATCACAATTAGAGCGTTTAGAATACTATGAAAGACAGTTAATTGATATGAAAATACGTTTAGATGCTATGGAGATGCAGGATTTTGAACAAAAAACCGATCCTAACTTAGAATTAAAACAATTTCTAGAGAAATTAGCTAAAAATCAACAAATTATTGAAAAACCTGTTGTACCTCAAATAAAATCAGAGATTGTTAGTGATGATAAGCCTGTTCCAATTCATCGCATGCCTAATTTAGATCATAATAATGCTACAGATTATGTGTTGCATCTAATCACAGATAAAGCTATGACATCACGTGATATACAAATCACATTAAAACGAAGTAGAGAGCATACTTCAAGATTAATGAAGAAATTATTTGAAGATGGGTATGTTCAAAGGAATACAAATACAAAACCATATACCTATTCAATCACAAAGAAAGGAAAGGAAAAGATAGAGATTATAGAATCTAATTCTATAATTGCATGATTAACTCCTGATAATCATAAGATTAGTTTTAGTTTGTTTTAGTAAAAAAATAGTAATTGAGTGTAAATTTATTATATTTTATAAAAATATAAAAACATTAAATTATATATATTATTAAATTATAATAGTATTATGTCAGTACAAGAAAATGAGGTACTAGTAAAAATTACATCTGCCGGAACAATTTCCATTCCAAAACAATTTCGAAAATATATGGATATACAGAAAGGAGAATATGTGAAGATAATCTTAGGCAAAGATCGACTTATAGTTCGAAAAATTATAATTTCTTGACTTATTGTTGTTTTTGACTTAGTTTTATGGTTTGATATGTCCATTCACGACCGGTTCTAATTCTATCAATCTTACCTTTAGTAGAGAATCTGGACAAATATGTAGAGATTATACTTAGTTTAACAGGCTCATTGTATTCATCTTCATATTTTTCAAGTATGTTTGTAGAGGTAAATTTTCCCATTGGGAAGAACTTATCTACAATATGCCATATTTTTGAGCCTATTGAATCCATATTGGTGGGTTCTTGTTCTTCTATATTCATCAAATCCATCATTTCAAAGATTTTTAGAACCTTTTCACGAGTAACATTACCCTCTAATTTGATGTCATATCGTGCTCCATCTGCATCTTCCATATCAATTCTAATGCGTTTCTTGGCCATCTTTGAGATCTATGAGGATCTAATGTTAACAGTTCAAGTGATCCCAGAATATTTGTTAACTAAGAGGTTTGTTAACATTGACTGCCTAGGCCATGTGTAGATGGTTTTTCGTTATTAACAATATCAAAATTTTAATTCAATATTAAACCCCCTATATCATGCCTGGAGTGGAAACAAAGGGGTTTGTTTTAGGATATTCACATTGTTAACATCAATCTTAACGCCTGGAATGGAAATAAAGGGGTCAAAATGACCTTTTTAGGGATTTTTTTAACATGATATTAACAATTTGTTAATGAAAAATCTAATTAGAATTAACCCACACACCTATCTTTCCACTCTATCTTTTTCTTTAATTTTTTTTATTGAAAATCTAAAATCTAACTAAAAATAATTAATTACAAACTAAACTAGAATAACTATTCTCTTCTTTACTCTCCAAATTAAGATATGATTATGTTACTATTGAGTAGAAACATAGGTGTGTGAGTATGTCTGACCCAATTGATAGATTACTTGATGCAGCTGAATCTGGCAAAGCTATAATAAAAAACAGAGACATTCTTCATTTTACATATATTCCTGACATTATCCAACATAGAACTACTGAACAAGAACAAGTAACACAATCATTACTTCCAATTCTCAAACAATCAAGACCTTCAAACCTATTAGTATATGGTAAACCTGGAACTGGAAAAACTCTCGTAGTTAAGAAAGTAATTAATAAAATTCAAGACAGGGTAGAAAAATCAAAATTTCCAATTAAACTAATTTATTCAAACTCCAAAGAAGAAACAACACTTTATGGACTATTGGTAAGTTTTGGAAGACAATTAGGCTTAACTGACAAAGAATTACCCAGTACAGGTCTTGCGATTAGTGAGGTATTCAAAAGAATATTGATTTGTATAGATGAATCTAAAATAAATGCCATTTTTGTTATTGATGAAATTGATTATCTTGCACAATTAATTTCAAAAACAGGTAAAGATATCTTATATCAACTAACCAGAGCAAATGAGCGTCTAAAACAAGGCTCATTGACTTTGGTAGGAATTTCAAATGATCTTACATTTAAGGAAAAACTAGATCCTAGAGTAATTAGTAGTCTAGGCGAAGAAGAGATAGTTTTTACAAATTATGATGTAGAGCAAATTAAAAAAATACTAGAAGAGCGAATTAAAGAGGCATTTATCCCTAATTCAGTGGAGGAGCCAGCCTTGAACCTCTGCGCAGCCTTAGCCGGTGGTGAACACGGTGATGCTAGGAGAGCAATTGATCTAATTCGTGTTGCAGGAGAAATTGCCGAAAGGCAACAATCAGATAAAGTTACAAAAGATCATGTAAGAGAAGCATCTCTAAAAATTGAAGAAAATAAAGAAGAAACATCTCTAAAATCATACCCACTTCATGAAAAACTTGTTATTCTTGCAATAATGAAGGCAGGAGGATCATCTACAGGTGAGATTTATTCATCATACAAAGGATTGTGCAAAGCAGTAGGACGAGATGAATTAACACAAAGACGAATTACTCAAATGCTTAGTGAAATTGAATTATCTGGAATAATCACTGGAAGACTAATTCATCAGGGAATACATGGAAGGACAAAAAAATACAAACTTACAATCTCGCCTGAAATGATAAAAAAATCCTTTAAAGATGATCTAACTTTGCAGGATATTGTTTAATTTATTAGAATTGTAATTTTCATGATAAACCTTGAAAGTCTTCAAATTTACCATAAGTGCTATCCCTGGATTAGGAGTCATTCCAACACTAGCTTGAAATGGAGTCTGTTTTTGCCAAGAACCAGAATTTAACAAAAGAATTCCTTTGTACATATCTAGTTCTGCTCTATGAACATGACCAACATGGAAAATATCTGGAATCTCATCAATTACCATCAAATCTTCCATTTCAGGCGCAATTGGGGTTTGACTACCATAAATAGGACTAAGGTGTCTTGCTCTAAGAAGATGCTTCATTACATTCGTAGGTTTATCATAACTTAGACCAGGTGTAGTTTTTACAATATCATCAATGCTTTGACCATGAAACATCATTACCTTTACCCCATTCAAAGAAATGACGGCTGGATTTCCAACCATAAACACATTCTCTTTTTCCCATAATCCTAAATTGTATTTTTTTGGAATAGCTGGTTGTGGTAATGCCCTGCGTCCAGGATCATGATTTCCTGGCATGATGAATATTTTGATATAATTAGGAATTCTATTTAGAAGACTTTCAACTTTTTTTAATTGCTCTTCAATGGTTTGACATACTAATTCTTTGTCTTGATTTGGATAAATTCCCACACCATCTACCAAATCCCCACAAATCAATACAAAACGAATTTTCCTTGCTATTGGGTCAGGACTGGATAACCATGATACAAATTCACTAAATTCATCTTCCATGAAGTACTTACTTCCAATATGCAGATCTGAAAGAAAAACTGCATATGTTTCCGTTTCTGACCTATTTGAGGCTTGATCAGGAATATCTGGCGAAATCAAATCTTTTATGATATACCCGGCATTTTTTCCAAAACCTATTCGTGCCATAATGAATTGATCGCTTAATAATGAGCCTGCAGTTTTTTGCAATTCAACATCAAAAACAATCCCCTCAAATGAACCTGAGGGATCTTCCAAAACTAATTTTGTTATATTTCTCTCAGTACTTCTGGTGGTAACAAGACCACAAACATACATGTCATCATCAGATTTTACAGTTTTGATAGAAGCAATTGACTTTAACATTCTTGATTCAGGTCTATCGGAGATTATTCGTTTTAGTTTGTTAAAACGACTTGAGAAAAGAGCGTTATACCCTTTTACTCCCTCCCCAGTAGTAATTTTCAAAGTTGGATCAAAAATTATCTTATGATCATTTTGTAAAGTTTGGTCTTCTTTAATTCCTAAATAAACTTCTAAATCATCTTGATTAATTTGAAATAATTTTTGCTTTGTTTTCTCACGAACAATTTCTTTAATTATTTTTTCTAGTTTTTTCACATCAATATTCTCTAAAAACTTGAATGCATTAGGATGAATTTGAAACCCTTTATTCAAAGCATAATTCAAAGCAATGGTTAGTTCCTTCTTCATCATCAAAGAATGTTTTTTGGTTTAATTAAATCTGCGCCTATACCCAACCCTCAAATATTGTTTCTAGTAAAAGATAACATGTCCAAGATTAGAATAATCACATTTTTCATATTTATGGGATTATTTGCAGCAACTTATCAAATTGGCTCAATGTCTGAAGTCAGTGAAGAAGACGCAAATACATTCATGGCAGAATTTGAAAAATTAGTTGCAGATATTGACGCAATAGGAATTTTTCTACATAACTCATCCATATCATTACCAATGTTTATTCCAGGATTTGGAATCGCATGGGGATTGTTCTCAGCTTGGTCTACTGGTTTTGCTTTTTCAGCAATCGTCTCAATTACACCAGAATTAGCAAAAGTCCCACCACTTGCACTTCTCTTTCTTTCGCCTTTTGGAATCATGGAACTTACTGCATACTCTATAGCAACATCTAGAAGTTTCATGTTAATTAGAGAAATATCTAAAAAAACCAATCTAATCCCATTTCTCAAACCTACAATTATGGAAATTGGAATAGTAATTGGCCTACTTTTAGCAGGAGGATACTTGGAAGATTATATGATCAAACTAGTTCAAGAAGAGGGTATTGGTCTACCCGGTTTCTAATTACATGAAAAACCCAGGGATTTGCCTAATCAGTCTAAAATAATTTAGTAGTAAATTATAAACCAAATAATATGAAAAATCTAGTATGAATATCACTTTTACAGTATCACTACTATTACTTGTTTTTTCAGGATTTGCCTTTAGTGATTCTTTTGCAGTAATTTCTCCAAACAGTGCTTTTACTCTGGAAGGATCTGGATATGCAGTAACAGAAGATTTGATAAAAATTTCTGAAATTGATTTAGCATTATCTACACAAAAACAAACTGGAAGCAGTATCACATCTACAATTGAGGATGGATTCATTATTTTAGATGCTGAAGATTTCTTAGCCACTGAGTTAGGAGTGACAGTATTACGAGAAGGCAAATACATTAGAGTTGATGGTATTGTTGAAAGTGATACTGGTGAAAAAGCATCAGTTAGATTTTTTGGAAGAATAGTTGAAGAAAGTAAGAGTGCTTCAGTCTATGTATTTACAGGAAGAATAACAACTGATGACAATGATTACAAAATAATCTATACAGCAAAACTATCTGAACTATCAAAAATTAAGATTACACCAACAGAATCTAAAGCAGATGAAAAAATTATAATCCATATTGCTAAAGATTCATCTACTCAAGGTATAGGTACATACATTGATCTTGCAGGAAAAAGACAACATGCATCAGAAATTCAAAGTTCCACTGATTTATTAAGATTCAGATATTTTTCTCAAGATAGAATTTCAGTTGAGCCAGGAACAACAATTACTATTGTAAATGATGACATAGTATCACATAGTATTCTCAGTGGACAAAAACTAAGTGATCGTTATATTCAATATGCAGCTGATGGTAGAATTTCAACTGGTGAAATATTACCCGGTAAATCAATTAACATTACATTTGATGAAGCTGGATTCTATAGATTATATGATCCAGATTACCAATGGATGGAAATCATATCTTATGTATTTCCAAATATTGAGGGTAATGTGATTCTTGGACAAGGAAAAAACTTGGGCAACTAGAGTTTCCACTGCCACTTGTAATTCATATATGAATCCAAAATTGATTGATTGAAAACCATTACAGATAAATCAGAAAACTCTTTACTTTCCAAACCTTTCACAGTTCCAACAAAACAAGTTTCATTTTCTGTGGTTAGTGCTTCAAAAACATGAACTTTCATATCACTTGTATCAAAACCATTATTTTTTAGATATATTGCAATCTCAGATGGCATAAAATGCTTGTCAGGTTGTTTGGGCCATGGTCTTGGAACTAAAATTACACTATATCCATCAATCAACGCTTTTTGCAATTCTAATTTCTTTTCTTCAATTGAAGTTGTTACATGCATTGTGATTACTTTAGATTTATCAAGTGGCACTCTTGCTCTTGATGCAGCAACTTGAATTGAACTTATTCCTGGAATTATTTCTACCTCACCAAAAATCTCAATTAATCTATCTACAACTTCAGATTCTGAAAAATTAACATCACCTGTAAATGGAATAACTAAAGAACGATTACCTAATTCTGAAAGAATTTTTTGATATGATTCCTCTTGATTATTCATAGTAATTTCATAAATTTCTTTACCTCCAAGCAAATCTTCAATTGTTTTTAACGTGTACTTGTAACCAATTACTACCTCACAATTCTCTATCACTTCTCTTACAATTTCAGTAACATATTTTGGAGAACCCGGTCCTACACCCACAGCATAAATTTTTCCCAATTTTACTTTGTAAATTTTTGCCTACCTTTAATATATTGCACAAAAGGTTCCCAATCTACCTTCATGTACTTTGTAGGCTCTTTTACTGGATATTTTACCCAATCCTGAGCAATTGAATATTGATATTTTTGTCGTTTGCCGTCCTTTTCATATTCTATTAACAAGATGCTACCCCACTCCTTTTCCTCATGAGAGATATTCAAAATATCATCAAATGACAATTGTGTGTTTTTCTCATTTTCCATATCTTCCATTAAATTAGTTTCTTCATAACCATCATGACGAATCATAGTGTTTTTTGATTTTAAGAAATTAATAACTTGTCTTTGTCTAATAGATTGCCACCACCTCATTTTAGCCTCTGTTTTATGTACAAACATCAAATGTTTATCAGTTAAAACTAACATACCTTCTCTTCCACCTATGGAAAAGAATTTTTTTGGTTCTCTCCACACTGAAACCAAATGTGCTTGAATTTTTTCATCAGGTTGCATAATGATTTATTATTTTATCTTGTTAAAAACTAATACAATTAGCTTTTAAGTAAGATATTATCAAAAAATTTATTGAAAAAAATTCTTATTATCATATCCATTTCATTACTTTTAATTAATTTAGGAAATCAATCATTTGCACAATCTGATGATAAGTTAGTAATTTTACATACTAATCTTGGAGAAATTACGATGGAATTTTTTCCTAATGACGCTCCAAACCATGTTACCAATTTTATTAAATTAGCTGAAGATGGATTCTATGATGGTACTATATTTCATAGAATAATTCCAGGATTTATGATTCAAGGTGGAGATCCAAACACAAAAGATGGAGATAAGAGTAATTGGGGAACCGGAGGACCAGGAAATTTTGTAAATGCTGAATTTAATTCAATAAAACATAATCGTGGAATTGTTTCTATGGCAAGATCAGCTGATCCAAACAGTGCTGGTTCACAATTTTTCATAGTTCATAAGGATTCAAACTTTCTTGATGGACAATATACTGTATTTGGTAGAATTGTAACACAAGATAGTTTTGAAACACTTGACAAAATTGCTTCAGTTCAAACAGGAGATAAAGACATTCCAATAGATATTGAACAAGTAAAAATTACAAAAGTTAAAGTTGTAAATCGTTCTGACTTATCTGATTTACTTGATCTATCAGATCCTGAAAGAACAACTACTCCAACTATAAGTTCTTCAGGGAGTCAGCTTTATGAAGACAAAGCGTTAGATATTGAATTTAAGGTACCAGAAGGCTGGTTATTACAACAACCAGAAAAAACCAACGAAAATTCTCCAGACGTAGTTGCTGTAGGTCCCAAAATTGGACTTATTAACCCGGTAATTTCTTTGACCATTTCTCATACAAATAGTAGAACCCTTGATGATTTGATTAAAGAAAAAGATGAATTTCTAAAAAAGGCACTTACATCAGGTAATTTGGAAATTATTTCTCAAGAAAAATCAACAATCAATGAAAAACAGGCATATGTTACTAATGCAAGAGGTTTTTTCCAAAGTAATGGAACATCATATGATGTACAATTTAGGGAAGTAATCATTTCAACTCCTGAAAAATTTTATACTTTTGCATATAGTAATGAAGTAGATAATTTTAATGATCAAATAACTAGATTTGAAGATTCTGTTAATTCATTTAAAATATTATCTGAACCAACTCAGGAAACAAAATCTACAGATTTTTCAGGTAAAACTGAAGAAGGTGGTGGTTGTCTAATTGCTACTGCAACATTTGGCTCTGAACTTGCCCCACAAGTACAACAACTACGAGAGCTAAGAGACAATTCTCTATTGCAAACAACTTCAGGTACTTCATTTATGACTGGATTCAACCAATTTTATTATTCATTTAGTCCCACAATTGCAGATTGGGAAAGAGAAAATCCAACATTCAAAGAAGTGGTAAAGATTGCAATAACTCCAATGCTTTCAACTCTTTCAATTATGACATTGGCTGAAGATGGTTCTGAAGCTGAAGTATTAGGACTAGGTCTTTCTGTAATTGCATTAAACATTGGAATGTATTTTGTAGCTCCTACTATGATAATTCATAGAATAAGAAAATAACTACCAAACATCATCTACTTCATCAAGAACTTTGTATTCTTTTTCTGTCTCACGTTTAACGAGTTTCAGTCTAGAAATATCTCTGTCAAATAGTAAATCAATTGTCCAGTCTAGGAAAACCCTCACTCTTTTATCTGGTAATGCAATTTTTGAAAGGTATACATTTCTCCAAATAAGCCAGGCTAAAAATCCTGAGATATTCATTCCTAGAAATGTAGCAATACCAGTTCTTTTTCCAATTATTGCCATTTGTCCCTTAGAGTGATATTCGAATTTTCTCTTCTCTGAATTTTTAATTAATGCATTCAAATTATGAGCTGCGATTTTAGCTTGTGCTTCCGCAATTTGTGCAGTTGGTGCAAACGGTCTATTTGTTTGAGGATCCATAAACAATGCACAATCACCAATTGCAAAAACTCCTGAAAATTCTGGAACTTCAAGAAAATCATTTACAATAACTTTACCTTTATCCGTTTTGAACATTGACCTCTTAATTGTATTAACAGGTGTTACGCCCGCAGTCCAAATTAATGTTTTAGTCCTAATTACATCCATCTTTGCTTCATCCACAGAATTTTTTGTATTCTCGTCTAATGATTTTACAATAACCTCTGTTCCATCAAAACTCGTAACCGCTGTTTTTAGTTTGATATCAATTCCTCTTTTTATCATTTTTTCTTTTGCAAATTCTGCCAATTTTTCATTAAAGCCAGGAAGAATCATTGGGAGAGCTTCTAAAACTATTACACGAATATCGTCTTTGTGAATTGTAGGATAATATTTTGTTGCATCTAATAGAAGATCCATTAATTCTCCCGCCGTCTCAATTCCTGCAAAACCTCCTCCCACTACAACAAATGTCAAAAAACTATTTCGAAGAATAGGATCTGTCTCATTCTCAGCTTGTTCAAGCATATCTACTACTCTATTTCTTAGCATCACTGCATCATTGAGAGTTTTCATTGTGTAAGCATTCTTTTCAACATCCGCCATTCCAAAAAAGTTAGTTTCACTACCCAACGCAACCACCAAATAATCATAATGAATTGAAACACCTCTTTTTTCACCCGTACCCCACAATGTCACGAGTTTTCCAAAAGGATCCACATTTTTTATTCTACCCTCATAAAATTTCGTCTTTTTACAAATTGCCCTTATAGGCATTACAATATGTCTTGTTTCAATCATCCCTGATGCTACCTGAGGCAACATTGGAGTAAATAATAGAAAATTATCCTCACTTATCATTACCAACTCAATTTCCGAATTATTTCCAAAATACGACTCTAATTGTCTGGCACATTCCACTCCTGCAAAACCTCCTCCCAAAATGACTATTTTCTTCTTATTTCTGGCCAATTACATTATACCCATAAAATAACTGAATATATCCTATGAGATCAATTTTCTCAATAAACCATAAATAAATTCTGAATTTATCAAATTCTGACTATGTCTGAATGAAGTATTTCATATGCTCTAGAAGCATCACTTTCATTTAGAATTATGATTATGCTATCTTGACTGAAAAATGCATTTACAAGTTCTATTCCATTCCCATGTAAAATTTCAGCAACATAAGATACAACATCTGATTGGTTTTGATTTATTGGAATTGAAATTCTAATCTTTGCAAGACCTGTACTAAACATACTTTCTCTATTTGGTATGTTTTCAAAGATTTGTCTAATACTTTCCATATCCTCTGTAAGAAATCTAAATGAATCTGATAACCTAAAAAATTCATAATTGCTAGTAATTTTTGAAAATTTATCTAAAATTGATACCGTATCCATCTCTGCAAAATCTTTTGTTGAAAATTTGATATCCATCATTCCATCAGTCAATGCAAGTCTTGCATTTTTCAAAACAGATTCTTCTTTGATACTCTCTTTTGTTTCAAATGAATCTGCATATCGTTTAATGGCTACTACAATTGTATTGAGATTTACAGCACTACCCAACATCTTTTCAATTTCTGGTTGCATCTTTACTGCCAACGCTGTATAGTTAATCAAATCCATCTTCATACAATCATAAATTGAACGATTTCTCGTAACAATTTCCCTGACTATTTCAGGAATAGACATACTGGTAATTCTCATTAAATGTAATTGTACAATGTCAGTTATAATAGCATTATGTAATAAATTACATAAATTGACGTAATACTTATATTATGTAATATACATTACATATGACAGATAAATATGACAATGTTTGATGATGAATTCGATAGGATCTTCAAGAGAATGTCAGGCTCTTTTTTTGATATAGATGACATATTTGAAGAATTCAAGGAAAATGGCTCCAACTCTGGTCCATTTTATTATGGTTACACCATGACTGTTGGTCCTAATGGAAAACCTATGGTAAAGGAATATGGAAATGTGAAACCAGGATTACTTCCATCATCTAATACTAGAGAACCAATTGTAGATGCAATTGTAGATGAAAAAGAAAAACTGGTAAAACTTGTAGCTGAGATACCAGGAGTTGAAAAAACAGACGTTAAAATTCTTGTACAAGACAAATCTGTAGATATCTCTGCAGAACATGGTGAAAAGAAATATCATGTAAAAGTTCCAATCAAACACAAAGTTGATGAAAACTCTGCAAAAGCTTCTTACAAAAACGGAATTCTTGAACTAATCTTCAAGTTAATTGAAGATGAGAAACCAAAAGGCAAAAAGGTGGAGGTCGAATAAACCCCACTAATTTTTATGGAGAAAAAAAATGACTGAAATTATTTTAAAAGTTATTGAAATCCCACAACAACATGTGGGAAGAGGGAGAGCCATAGTTGATCCTAAAATAATTGAAGATACTAAATGGAAACCAGGACAAATTTTAGAATTAACACACAACAAAAAAACACATGTAAAACTTTGGCCTGGTTCTCCTGAGGAATACGGTGCAGGTACTATCAAAATAGATGGAATGACTAGACAAAATATTGGAGCTGGAATCGGTGATCAAATTTCTATAAAATCTGTAGAAGCTGCTGATGCTGAACAAATTATTTTATCCCCAACTGAGAAATTATCTATTGATGAAGAACAACTACATGATGTGATGATTACAAATTTCCAAAACCATGTTTTTACTGTTCATGACTCAATCCAACTACCAACTCAAATGGGTGGAAAAATACAATTTATTGTAACCAATACAAAACCATCAAAACCAGTAATTGTTACTGAAAGAACAATATTCAAACTTGGTCCTATGACAAAAGCAGTTGATTCAACTATTCCACGAATCACATATGATGAATTAGGAGGTTTGAAAAACGAAGTTCAGAAAATTCGGGAGATGGTAGAATTACCCATGAGACATCCTGAATTATTTGAGAAAATAGGCGTGGAAGCACCAAAAGGCGTGTTATTATACGGTCCACCTGGAACTGGAAAAACTCTCTTGGCAAAAGCAGTTGCTGGTGAAACTAGTGCTCATTTTATCTCACTTAGCGGACCTGAAATTATGGGAAAATATTATGGAGAAAGTGAAGAAAGAATCAGAGAGATTTTCAAACAAGCAGAAGAAAATTCTCCAAGCATTGTATTCATTGATGAAATTGATTCAATTGCCCCAAAACGAGATGAAGTTTCTGGAGAAGTTGAAAAAAGAATTGTTTCTCAACTTTTAACACTAATGGATGGTATGAAAAGCAGAGGTAAAGTTGTAGTGATTGCAGCTACTAATAGACCAGATTCAATTGATCCTGCTTTAAGAAGACCTGGAAGAATTGATAGAGAAATCGAAATTGGAATACCTGACGATGATGGACGATATGACATTCTATCAATTCATACACGTGGAATGCCAATTGATGAAAAAGTAGATCTTAAACAAATCGCAAAAATAACCCATGGATTTGTAGGAGCTGATCTTGAAATACTATCCAAAGAAGCAGCTATGCGATCTTTACGAAGAATTTTGCCTGAAATTAATCTTAGTGAAGAGAAAGTTTCCACAGAAATTCTTCAAAAAATTAAGATTACAAGTGAAGACTTTAGAGATGCATTAAAAGAAGTTAGACCAAGTGCATTACGCGAAGTTCAAGTACAAATTCCAAATGTTAGTTGGGATGATGTTGGTGGTCTTGATGAATTAAAAGAAGAACTACGTGAAGCTGTAGAATGGCCAATTAAACACAAAGAAGCTTTTGAATATGTTAATGTTGAAGCACCAAAGGGAATATTACTTCATGGTCCACCTGGAACTGGAAAAACAATGATTGCAAAAGCATTGGCAACAATGACTGATTCTAATTTTATCAGTATTAAAGGTCCAGAATTACTCTCAAAGTGGGTAGGTGAATCTGAAAAAGGAGTAAGAGAAATTTTCAGAAAAGCTCGTCAGGCAGCACCATGTATAATATTTCTTGATGAAGTAGATGCACTTGTACCAAGAAGAGGTAGTGATGATTCAGGATCACATGTAACAGAAAATGTTGTATCTCAAATTCTTACTGAAATAGATGGACTGGAGGAATTACACAATGTCTTGATAATTGGTGCTACAAACAGACTAGATATTGTTGATGAGGCATTACTCAGACCTGGAAGATTTGATAGAATTATTGAGGTTCCAAATCCAGATTCTAAAGGAAGAGAACAGATATTCAGAATTCATTCCAAAAAGAAACCACTAGCAAAAGATGTAGACATAACAAAAATTGTTGAATTAACAAGTGGATTTAGTGGTGCTGAGATGGCTGCTATAGCAAACAGAGCCGCAATTCTTGCCTTGAAAAGACATGTTAGCGCAAAATCCGAAAATGTCAAAGACATCAAAATAACACACCAAGATCTGCTAGACTCAATCGATAAAATTAAGCCTAGAAAAAAAGAGACGCCCATGATCCAATCCATAAAATAGTCTAAATACTAAGAGGATAACCACAAATTATGAAACTCTATCTTGATTTTGAGCCATGCAAAGAATGTAACACTATGATGAATGAACTTAGTAGTCCTGAAATGTTATTTGCAGACGCAAAGAAAAGAGCTGATGAATCTGCAAAATTTTTACGACATCTCACATATAATCACAATGAAGTGGTACAAGCTGTAATGGAGGATCTACCTAAACAAAAAAGAGATCAAGAATTTGATTTCTTTAAATAATTTTATTTACTATTTTTCTATTATCATTCTTTGAAATCAATAATCATATTCATATACAAAAAATCAATTTAATAATGTTAGATTATAAAATGAAGAAAAATATTATTTTTAGTTTAAGCTTTTTACTTTCATCACTACTTTTTACTCAATCTATCTTGGCTCAGGAAATTGAACAAGAACCAAAACCTCCACAAATACCTGAACCGTCACCCACACCAAAACCAATAAAATCACCCACACCAGAGCCAATACCTGCACCATTTCCTGAAGAATCTAACTCTGAAAAGATACAGAGACTTACTGAAGAAAATAATAAACTAAAGGAACAAAATTCAAATTTAGAAACAAAAATTGTTGAATTAACTAATCTAACAGAAAATCTTCACAAAATAATTATGGAACAAATTAAAGTAATTATGAATTTAGTATCTAAACTTAAAATGGTTGTATTTGATAAATCATTTTCATCAACGATTGATTTCTAGATACAGATCTAATGACCAGATCTAATATGAAAATTAAAACAACACTGACATTCTTTTTTAATACATTCTAAATCAGTGTTATGGCTACATATTCCACATTCACAGTGAATTAATTTTACACTCATTTTATTATTCTGTAATTTTGAGTGTTTTTTTAATTAATACCACTCTATTTCTTATGGTGACATCACTAACCCCAGATTCCTTTGAAAACTTTTTTTGACTGATTTTTTCTCCATTAATCATACATGCAATATACAAAGAAGCAGCCGCTTGAGCTACAGGATGCTTTCCTGCAGTAATTTCTTCAGTTTCACAACGTTTTAGGATATCATATGCATCTCGCTTTGTTTTTTCTTTTAGATTCATGTTATTTGAAATCTTAGAAATAAATGATGAAGTGTCATATTGATTTAGCTTTAATCCAAGTTTTTTGATAATTGTTCTCAAATCTCTAGATAGAATTCTTCTTTCAATGTTTCCTGCATTAGCAATATCATCTAATGTTCTAGGTATGTTATTCTCTCTACATGCAGCATATAATGATGCAGAAACTAGAGAAGCCATAGTTCTACCTCTTGTAAGTTTTGCACTAACTATTTTTCTGTAAATATAGGCTGCATTTTCAACTACATTATCAGGTATTCCTAGTTTTGTTTTTATGCCATTCAATAAAGTGAAAGCTTTGCTTAATGTTGCAGTTGATCTTGATTTACTTCTCTGGTCCCATGTACGAAGTCTATTAAATTCATATTTTGTTTTACTTGATAAAGCATTACCTGAAGAATCTCTATCTGCACCAATTATAGTTGATAATCCTTTATCATGCATTGTTAATGACATTGCAGGACCGGTCCTTGCTGATTTCATAAAATCTTCCTGACTGTAACCGTTACTTTCATGCGAAATATCAGCTATGTTTTGCACTAAAACAAGACCGCATCCCCCACAAAACATTTCTCCTCTCTCCGAATCTGTTATTATGGGATAGGTTTTGCAAGTATCTAGTTGACACTTTACATCATATTCATTTGAATAATTTTCTAACACTACTAACGCGTAGATATATCATTACTACAATAAAAATAAATTGAAACAGGTAATTTTATAACTAATATTGGATTTTGATTACTAAAAATTCCTCTAGCTTTGCTTGGAGTTATTTTTAATTGATGTAGAAATCACATTGTAATAAATGTTAATTTATTAAATAAAATCTAAATAAAATTAATCTATTCTTTTCGAATAGATTCTAAAGAGTGACCACGATTAACAATCATCTGTGTAATTGCTTCACTTGTGTACTCTATTCCATGCTCTTCTGCAAAATGCTCTCTTAGTTTTTCAAGCAATGCAAAATTCTTTGCTCCGTCTAAAACAAAGTCGCATTCAAACCCATAATCTTGACATCGTAATTTAAGCGTCATTCATTATGCAAAAATATCTAACATATAAAAATCATAAGTTTTATGTTCAAAATGAGAACACTGCCTTACTTTAGCCGTTAATCTCATGACAAACACAAGATTATCCATAGATTAGTGGAAAATCACTAATGACTATAATAAATGGTTAATCAACTGTATGGACTATATTGTTTGTATACTTTGATAACTGATTCATGATACATTTTTCTAATATCTTCATCTGTTGATATAGCAAGCTGATTTACAAGATCAGTAGCAGTAATAATTCCTATTACTTTATCATCTTCAATAACTGGTAATTTGCGAATGCCTCTAGTATACATTAGATCAGCAACCATCCATACTGATTCATCTGGACTTATTCCTATTAGAGGAGTTGACATAATCTGTTTTACTGAAGTTGTAATCTGATAAGCATGAGCTACAATCTTTACTGCAAAATCCCTATCAGTGATAATTCCAACAGGAGTATTATTTTCCATTACTATGACTGCACCAACTTTTACATCTTCCATCATTTTTGCTGCTTCATTTACAGTAATTGATGAATCTACTGCAATTACCGATTTAGTCATAACATCTCTAACTGTAATTTTTGCTGCATCAGTCATTTTCAAATAAATATTGAATTTTCTGTATATTAGTGGCTTTGCATAATCTCATTGTTGAAAATCAAATCCGAGAATGCTATAGTATATCTTAAATTTAGTTCTTTTATGAATTAATTATGCAAAACATAAGGAAAATCCTTGTACCTATGGATGGTTCCAAAAATTCTATGAGAGGACTAGATGAAGCAATTTATCTTGCAAGACAATGTCATGCAACAATTACCGGTTTGTATGTAATTCCATTGGCCAAATCTGTAACAGACTCACAAATTTCATCCTTAGAAAAATACCTACTTAACAATGCATCAAAATTCATGTTAAAGGCAAAAACACGTGCTGCACAAAACGGTATTCTTTTTGATGATGACATAATTTATGGTGATGAAGGACCAAAAATCATAAACTACGCAAACAACAAATCATATGATATTATTGTAATAGGCTCAAGAGGAATTGGTTCTATTAAAGAGACTTTTCTTGGAAGTACTTCGAACTATGTTTTACATAAATCAAAAGTTCCTGTTTTAATAGTAAAATAGCTACTTTTTCATATCTAATAATTTCTTTGTATGAAAATAAGGATCTCATTTATTAGAAGAAAATTTTAGATACTGATATGGCACATACGTTCGTAAAAGATGTAATGATTAGTGATTTGGCTACATTGGATATATCTACTTCAATCAGAGATGCTGCTAAACTGATGGACGAAAAAGAAATCGGTTGTATCATTGTAACTAAAAATCAATTACCAATAGGTATTTTGACAGAAAGAGATTTTGTTAAACGAATAGCAGCTAAAGAAAAACCATTAACTGCTTCATTAGAAGAAGTAATGTCTACACCGTTAATTGAAATTGATCCAAATGAAACAGTTTGGGAAGCTGCACAAATCATGAAAACAAAAAATATTCATAAACTTCCTGTTAAAAAAGACAATAAAATTATTGGTATAGTGACAACCACAGATTTGGTAAAAATTTGTAGCATTGGCTCTGATTCTGAAATGAGAAGAATATGTGATCAGATAATTACTAGAATGCAAAATGAATAAATTGTAAATATGGTTTTTTCTTATCATGTCATTAAATTTGAAACCATCTCATTTTTACAAGGTACACATTGGTCTCAATCAGTAGGAGATAAGGGAATACTATACAAATCTCTTAAAGATCCTTATTCAAAATTGATAATTCAATCATCTGATAATTCCGAAAAACTATTTCATATTCCTAAAGACAGGACAGTAATTGTTGTAAACAAAGTTGTCCATTTTCTAGGCGAATTAGTTTAAAACTTATCTAACTAACAATACTGGACATTTAGCTTGTTCTGAAACTCTTCTACTGACACTTCCTAACGTCTTTAGTTTTCCAATTCCATGCAAACCAAGACTACCAATTACAATTAATGAAATTCTCTTATTTTCTGCAAAACTCAAAATTTCATTTGCAACATTACCATGTGCAATGCTGTATGATGCAGAAATTCCTTTTGTACTGCATCTTTTGACAGCCACTTTTAGCATTTTTTCTGTATCTGTTCTAACTAATTTGGCCCATTTTTTCATGGTCTCTTTTTCTGATTTCCCCCTAGTCAATCCTAACAATCCACCAGGAGATGGAATGTAATCTAAATAAACAACAGAAAATAGAAAAATCTCTGAATCAAGATTATGTGCAAGTTCCATAGCTCTAGTTAATGCCTTTTCTGAATATTTAGATCCATCATATGGAACAAGAATTCTAGTTAACATTTTTGAAAACATCATAATCACTACTTTATGACTAATACGGGAATTTTTGATTTATGAACTATATCTTTTGCAACACTACCCAAAAAAACTTCTTTCAATCCACTTTGACCTCTTGAACCAATAACAATAATGTCAAATTCTTTATTTCTAGCCATGTCATCAATTTCTATAGTAGGACTTCCAAACACTATTTTAGATTTAAATACAATTCCTCTTTGTGCACATATTGTCTTTGCCGTTTCCATAAATTTTTTAGCTGATTTAGTAAGGTGAATTTGATATGGCATTATAGAATCAGTAAAGTTTCTTGGATATATGGGAATTACATACAAACCGGTAATTGTTGCATGACATTGTCTTGCAAGATAAATTGCTTCATCTAGTCCTCTCATAGAATTTTTGGAACCATCCATAGGTACAAGGATTTTCCTTATGTTTTTTCTAATCATTTACAATCAATCCAAACTTTTATGATTTAACACCAAATTAAGATTATCAATCATAATAATCAAACTAGAACAATCTATATAATAACAAATTATTCACTGAAAATTTATCTGTGAAATTTTGTGCCTAAAATTTCAAATAAATCAGTTTTCTTATTTATTATTATAAAATAATCTAGGCTTCTGCAATAGCATTTACAATATCTGACTTGGTGATAATTCCTACCAGTTTTGATTTTTTAACAACTGGCAATCCACTAATTCCATTTCTTATCATTAATAATACTGCTACTCCAACATCCTCATCTGCTTCAACAGTAATTGGATTTGATGACATTATGTCAACAGCTTTGAAATGAAGAAGATGATTCATTTGATTTACTTGAAATTCATCAAGACTGCCCTTCATTTTATAATTTTCAACTTCTTTTGGATCCGCTGATTGAGCTAACCAATAAGGTAATTTTGCTGGAACAAAATCCCTGTAAGTAATAATTCCCACAGGTATCCTGTCACGTTGAATGACAATTCTTGCAATTCTATTGTGAATTAACAAACTCTCTACATACAATAATGAATCTCCAGGCATAGCTGTAATTACATTTCTAGTCATAATCTTTGAAATCTTTAGAGGAGATATTGCATGTGTCAAAAAAATAGATGCAAGATCAGTCTTTGTAACTAAACCATCTAGAATGCCATTATTTCCTAATACAATTATGGAACTAATGTGATTTTTTTTCATTAATTTAGCACAGTCATAGATTGAATCTGATTTCTTTACTGTAATTAATTTTTTAGACATAAAACCAGAAACTTTAACAGATTTAATTGGTTTGTCTCCAAGTGCATAGATTGTTTTTGCAATATCTTTTTCTGTAATTACTCCAACTGGATGTTTTTTTACATCTGTTACAACAAGTCGTTTTAAATTATGCCTAAGTAAAATTTCTCTAGCATCCAACAAACTGGCATTGGGACTTACAGTGATACTTCTTTTAATTATTTTATTAAGATCTGTATTTTTTAACAACATTAGCATTAGATTGATTTTATTGGTTAAATATATCGACTCGAATATCATTAATGAAAATCAATCATGAAAATCTAGGCTTTCTTTTAATTTAAAATAGGGAGATTTTACAATTAGTATAGCAAAATGATTACTGATACAATTCATGCCCATATGAGCGATGTTCAATCCACCAAAGTAAAATCTTTAATTTCAAAAGCAACCACTGTAGAGCCAACAGATACACTTTCACATGTAATCAGTAAAATCACCAAGAACAATTCTTATGACGTTTTTTATCTTAAAGATAAAAATGTGCTTTCTACAAACATTAGAGCACTACTAAACGCCAAAAATATTGATAGTATGAAAGTTGAGTCATTTCTTTATCCAATCCCACATGTAACTCAGAATGATTCTGTTCAGAAAGTAGCAAATATCATCACTCATTATAGAATAAGAGAGGTACCTGTAGTAGACAAGAATCAAATAATTGGCGTGGTAACTGCTAAACAAATTATCAAATTACTTTCATCAAAGGATAACAAATGGATTAAAGCTAATCTGATTTATACTCAAAATCCAATAACAATTCCTTCTGATGAATCTATTAGTAATGCAAGACGAATTATGACTACTAAAAGAATTGATCATCTACCAGTATTGAATCAAGGTAAAATCAAACAGGTTCTCACATCATATCATATACTGCAATCAATTATGCCATCAGAAAAACAAGGAAGAAAATCAATGGTTACAAAAACTGAACATGCATTAGAACTTAAAATTGGTAACACAGGAAGTACAAGAATTCCACAATGTTCTGCTAATGATGATTTAAACAAAGTTATCAATTCCATGCTTAAAGCAGATACAACATGTTGTTTAGTAAATCTACAAGATAATCTTCAAGGCATTATTACTTTTAGAGATATACTTGGTTTACTTTCATCTAAATTAGAAACTCAAATCCCACTATACATTGTTGGCATGCCTGAAGATCAACAAAATGCAATTCTGATTAATTCTAAATTTGAAAAAACTCTCAAGAGATTACAACAAGTATATTCAGAAATACATGAAGCTAGAGTTTCAATAAAGCAACAAAGAACTGGAAATAAAAAAGAAGGAAAATATGAAGTATCGATTATGATTATTACTCCTCATCACACTCCTTTAATTTTTAATTCCATTGGGTTTGATCTAAGTGAAGTTTTAGAAGATCTAAGTGAAAAATTGTTAAGAACCTTATCTAAAAGGGCAAAACATAGATCAAAAGATAGTATCAGAAAGATTGGATTACCCATATTCTAATTATGAATATTAGTAAAATAACATCCCAAGAAAATATTTTGATAGTTGGCTTTCCAAGTAATGGTCTTGTAGGAACATTCACAATTTCTTATTTGATACATAATTTAGATATGAAACAAATAGGAGAAATAGATCATCCTGATCTTCCACCAACATTATTTGTTGAAGATGGAGAAATATTGCCACCAATTAGAATATATAAAAAGGATAATCTTTTTGCAATAATTTCTGATCTCCCATTTGATCCGTATTTAGCATATGATTTTGCAGAATCTATACTAGAATATTGCAAGAAAAATGATATTCAAAAAATAATTATTGTAAGTGGTATGGAAACAATCAACAAAGATCCAAATGCACCTAAAATCTATGGATTAACTACACATCAATCTTTAGAAGGAATTCTGTATACAAATCAAATTTCTAAATTTTTAACAGGTTCAATTTTCGGAACAGACGCCGCAATGATAACAGTTTTTAGAAAATCAAAAATCCATGCCCTAATTTTATACACTGAATGTCATCCATTCTTTCCTGATCCCGAATCTTCTATTATAGCAATCACAACTCTGGCCAAAGTTTTGAATGTTAAAGTAGATACAACTGATATACAAAAGAAAATGGAACGACTTAGAATTCAACATAGAAATCTAATGGAAGAAACCATTCGTGCTTTACAGCAGCAACAACTAGAAAACCAGCCTAGTAGAGCTCCACAGATTTATCGGTGATTTCATGATTGAAAATAATGATAAAGAATTTGAAATTAGAATTGCTTCATCATCAATAAGTTCATTGTTTAATGATGATGTAGAACATCAAATACTTTCTCCTCTTTCATGTCTAAGAGAATATGGAACATATTGGTTACTTGAATTTGATCTTCCTTTAGTAAATAAAAAAGATATCAAAGTTACATTTGATGAAAATTCTATTAGTGTTGAAGCTAAACTAAAAGAAACATACTCTGAAGAAAAATTTGGCAAAAAAACAAAATTTGAATATTTTAAAAAGACCATTTCACTTCCAGGAAAAATTGATAATAAAAAAACTACTGCAAAATTTGAAAAAGGGAGATTAAAAATAATAATTCCAAAGACAATTTTTAATCAAAAAATAAAAATAAAATAATTATTTGAAAAACTTATCTATCTGATCTCTATATTTGAAAGTTAATTTTCCAAATTCTGCAAAATCTTCAGCTGATGGATATTTCATTCTCATCGCATATTGATTTACAAAAACAGACAATGCACTACCTATAATCAGATTGTAAACCCCATCCGCCAAATTTTGTGAATAAGGAAATGCTATTTTGATAAATGGAAGATATGTTTCAGTTTGAGATATCATTAATTTGACATTTTTTTCAACATATTCTTGAACATCCTCTGGAATTGCCATACTTTTACTTGGGTTGATTTCTTATAATGTTTTATCAATGAATTAATGATTTTTTACCTTAATTTTAGATAAATATTGTTTATTTGACCATCTGTTCAAGGTACTTTTCTTTACCTTTTCTACTTCGTGGTAAACATCTTAACTGTCTGTTACAACAAGGACATGTTATTCCATCATAGTCTACAAATACTTCACAATGATTGCATCTTTTTTGCCCTGCTGCATATCTTCCAATCTGTGGTGGCTTTGATGCCTTGTATTTTCTACATTCTCCAATACAATACGTCATTTTGATCCTCCAAGTTTTCTTTTTTCATTTTTAATTCATTTATAAAATTATGGAAAAATTTCAATGTCTGTCCTCCTTTCTTGATATTTCCTATATGCTGTTAAAACAACAATCAATTTGTATTCATTCAGTAATATTATAATAAAATAAAACCTTTGATTGCAATGCACTCAACATTATAAATATTGATTATTAATTTTAATTTCTTTATGAATAAATTTTAAAATCAGTGTTGATAATTAGCTAGACTAATAAATACATAAAATCTGAATTTTTTTTATGAAAAAAATCGAGGCAATAATCAAGCGTTCTACATATCCTGTTATAATTAACGAATTAAGTAGTATGGGTTATTCAATCGTAGATAAACGAAATCTGGAAGACAGTAAAATTTTTGATAAGCAATTTGTTGCAAAAGTAGGCTCCACCAATGTTAAAGCAATTCCTCTATCCAAAATAGAATTAGTTGTTTCAGAAAAAGATGCTAGGCAAGTAATTAATCTAATTTCAAAAAAATCTGGTTTTTCTGCAAATCAGGGTGGAAAAATCTTCATTTCAGAAATGGAGGAAGTTGTTGACATGAATACTCTTAATGCTCAACAAGATCTTGAATCCGAAGAAATAATCTTCTCTCCAAAACCAATAATCAAAAGAAGTAGATTAGTTCCTCTTCAGAAATTTACATTGATTAAACTTATAAAAATATATGAAAATAATAAAGAAAAATTACAAACAGATTATAGAATAAAATCATTCAGTGATTTTGTTAACCATTGTATTATGGGATATCTTCCAACTATAGAGAAACAACTAAAACATACAACAATTATTTATGGAAATAATTTACACGAATTTTAATTAGATTGTTTCTTCCCCTTCATGACCAGTTGAAATATCTATAGCACGTAATATTGGTGAAACAAAGATCTTTCCAACAGTTCCTTTTGTTTTTATGATATTGATTACCTCATCCTCTTTGTTCTCTGGAATGATTACTACTATCACATATTTCTCACTAAATTGAGGCTGAAATATGGCACTTCCTTTTGCAGCGTGAATTTGTGCAGGTGGACGTTTACCCCTTCCTCGTACTTTAGTAACTGTCATACCACCGATCTCTATCTTTCTTAATGCTTCACTTATTGCCATTACATCGTTGTTTCCAAGCAGTGCTTCAATTCTTAGCATTTGATAATCCTGAAAGGTTTTTCACAAATAATAGTTTCAGATTTTGATAATCATGTGATAATCAAATGGTTATCTAATTTCGTTATTATTATTTAGTTTTAGAGCTTCAAAAATGCTGTTGCCAATAGACACAGGTGATACAGCATGGATGCTTGTAGCAGGAAGTTTAGTACTTTTAATGATACCTGCACTAGGCCTTTTCGAATCTGGTTTATTGAGAAAGAAAAATGCTGTATCTGTTTTTATGCAAATCTTCTTTGGATTGGCCTTACTTAGTGTAATGTGGTTTGTTTTTGGTTTTAGTTTATCCTTTGGTCCTGATGAATCAGGTGGAATAATAGGTAACATGGATTGGGTATTCCTAAAAGGAGTTCCATGGGACGAGGCACTTTCTTATGCACCGACAATTCCTGGAGTACTATTTGTAAAATTCCAATTAATGTTTGCTGCAATTACACCACTACTTCTAACAGGTACTATTGCAGAACGAATGAAATTCAAGTCATTTATAATATTCATAGCTTCTTGGTCCATTTTGATCTATTACCCTCTAGTACATTGGGTATGGGGTGGTGGTTGGTTAGCAAAACTAGGTGTAGTTGACTTTGCAGGTGGCATAGTAATTCATACTAGTGTTGGAATGGGTGCACTTGCAGCAGCAATAGTACTTGGTCGTAGAAGATTCTTTGGTCCCGCAATAGAAATTCCTCACAGCATACCTTTAGCAGTAGTAGGCTCATCACTTCTTTGGTTAGGCTGGTTTGGATTTAATGCAGGTAGTGCATTAGCTTCTGGCTCACTAGCTGGAAACACAGTCATTGTAACACATATGGCCTCTTCAGTTTCTGCATTAATCTGGGTAGGATTATCTTGGATGAGAACTGGGAAGCCTTCAGTTGTAGCTGCAGTTAACGGTGCTATTGCAGGACTAGCAGGAATTACACCCGCATCAGGATATGTTAGTGTAGAACATTCCTTTATAATTGGAATAGCAATAGGTATTGCGTCATATTCTGGAATTATAATCTTCAAGGAAAAACTAAAGATAGATGATGCATTAGATGTCAGTTCAGTACACGGTGTTGCAGGAATTATCGGTTCTCTTTCAATTGGACTCTTTGCAAGTAAATTAGTTAATCCAGCTGGACCAAACGGTTTACTATATGGTAATCCAGATCAATTAGGAATTCAAGCAATCGGCGTTGCAGTAGCAGCAGCTCTTGGATTTTGTGGTACTTGGGTAATTATGAAAATTCTAGACTTTTTAATTGGTGTTAGAGTATCAGCAGAAGTAGAAGATGCTGGATTAGATATCAGTGAACATGCAGAACGAGCATATGCTGATGAAGAGGAATTCAAATTAGATATGGATACTTACGTAGATGACTTGGAAGAAAAAGACAAGTTTTTCTTCAATAAAAAATAACTTTTACCAATTATTTTAAAAATTTTCAGATTTGATATAATCTCATATATACTCAGTATTGATGTTAAATGCAATGAAAACTACTCCAACTAATAGACAGCCACATCCCCCAAAAAAAGAAACTACACGGAGTATCACTTATAGACTGCCAGCTAAAATTGTAGAAGAATTAGAAACAGAGGCAATGCACAAAAACATATCACAAAATGTTTTGGTAAAACAAATTCTTGAGAAATATGTAACTTGGGATCGTTTTGGTGATAAAATGGGCATGATTCCTATTCCTAAAGGAATCCTAGACTCTCTTGGTGCAGAAATGGATGGAGAAGATATCAATGAAATTATTAAAACCGTTTTGCCCTTAATCAAAGACACAGTTCTTTTCATGAAAGGAAAATATGATTTGAAACGATGTATTGAAACATTAGAAGATTACATGCGTGCATCTGGAATGAAATCAGATCATAGAATTGAAGGGGAATTACATCATTTTATTATACAACATGAATTAGGCATGAACTGGTCATTTTTCACTGAACAATTATTAAAAGAAATTTTTAATCAATTCATGTCAAATAAAAACATCAAATTCCAAACAACTAAAAATACAGTAATTGCAACAATTGCACTAGGTTCAGACTTTAGTGAACATGATTATTGATTATGAATATCATGAAAACAGGCATGACATAATTTATTATCATTTTCTGAATCAAAATAACAACTTTTACACTTATTACACTGACAAATTTTTAAATTTGTTTTTATTTTAATCAACATATACCACTTTCTTTTAAATTCTAATTAAATTACATCACTAATATCAAATTTGAGAAAGTAATTGCAATGCATACATACTTTTTATCTCTTTATTTTCTAGTAGTATTTAGTGTACAAAATTATTCCAAGAAATATTATATTATGTGTAATACCAAATTTAATTTATAACATAAAATGGAGTTTTAACTATTGACTGAACTAAACAAAAAAGTATTTGGAAAAATCACCACAAAAGAAATCATAGGAGCAATTCCACCAGCAATACCTGATACAAAAAAATTACTAGAAAATGAACTTCAAAACTTGATTAGTGAGCTTGAATTACAAACCAAAGATGATTTGAAAAAATTGTTAAAAGAACAACAAATTGCAAATAAACACATCAATAGTAGACCCGGTGCCATGGCTCTAGCACAAGATAAAATTAGATTATTTACAGAATATAATCAAAAGTATATACAAATTATTAATAAAAAACTCCAGTCTTGATTCTTACCTTTCCTCTTTTTTGATCCTTTTTTTGATATTTTTCATGATTTTTACCTGAATTTATTATCATATTTCACTATTTTGTGTTTTTATAGGCTTCATAGTTGATCTAAAAATTAAACAAAAAGATGATGATTCATAAATACGAAAAAGCTGAATACCCTAGAATCGTATATGGTAAATAAATCTAAAAATACGAAAGAACTGTGTCCACGATGCGCACAAGGAAAACTAGTTACTGATAACGAATCAGGAGAGATGTTTTGCTCCAAATGTGGATTTGTAATTACTGAAAAATTACAAGAGTCTGGACCAGAATGGAGATCCTTTACACAGGATGAACACGGTGATAGAGCAAGAGCTGGTGCACCAACATCACTAACAATGCACGACATGGGTCTTGCCACAATAATTAACCCTCAAAACAAGGATGCCACTGGAAAACCACTTTCTGCAACAATGAAGAGCACAATTGAGAGATTAAGGACATGGGATAATAGGAGTCAGGTTCACGAGCCAGTTGATAGAAACTTTAGACAGGCCTTTAGTGAATTAAACAGATTAAAAGACAAACTAGCAATTTCTGATGCTGTTATTGAAAAGGCAGCATACATTTACAGAAAAGCACTTGATAAGGGCCTTGTCAGAGGACGTTCAATTTCTGCTCTAATGGCATCAGCATTGTATGCAGCTTGTAGAGACACAGAGACTCCAAGAAATCTCAAAGATGTTGAGCAAGCAGCTAACATCAAAAGAAAAGACATTGCAAGATGTTACAGATTACTAGTCAAAGAATTAGATCTGAAAATGCCAGTAACTGATTCAATCCAATGTGTTGCAAGAATTGCAAGCAGAATAGGAATTGCTGAAAAGACTAAAAGATACGCAGTAAATGTACTCAAACAGGCACAAGAAAATGAAGTCTCTGCAGGCAAAGATCCAATGGGATTAGCTGCAGCAGCATTGTATCTGTCTTGTGTCAAAAATGGAGAAGACAAAACACAAAGGGACATTGCAGAAGCAGCTAATGTAACTGAAGTAACAATAAGGAATCGTTACAAGGGACTCAAAGATTCCCTAAATCTTTAATATTTTTCTACTCTGTTTTTATTTAAAACTAGATACACATTAAATCATCATAAATAATTTGATATCATTGAGTGCAACTGACTCTTTACGTGAAGACCATAAGCAAATCCAACGTCTAGATAAAATAATAATAAAATGCTACAAGGACCTCTATGACGGAAAAGACATACCATTTAGCGATATTGAAAAAATAAATCTGGTAATTGCAGAATTTCTAGACTCTATTCACTATTCAAGAGAGGAAGACTCGTATTTTCCATGTGTGGCAAGTTATGATCATCTAAAAAAAGAGATAAGAGATCTAATGATAGAACATGAGTTTTCTCGAAGAATTGCAAAAAATATATCCACACATCTTACACGTTGGAAAAACGGAGAAGATGCAAGAGAACCTGTAGCAAGATTCCTTAGAACTTATTCAATTTATCTTATGGATCATATGTCAAAAGAGGAAAAATTCTTTGATAAGGCAGAAAATGAAGTGCTATCAAAAGAAGAGGAGATGGAGATGTTTGAACAATTTCGATCCGTTATAGCAATTACAACGAAGATGCAAAATATGATTAAAGAAATTGAGTACCTTGAACAACGCCCTTGGTTTCTAACGTAAGCTCTTTAAGACCTATCTGAAAAATTCAAAATCATGAAGCCATTTGTTTTATGGATGACTGGTCTACCATGCTCAGGCAAAACTACAATTGTTAAAGAACTCCAAAAAGACATTCCAAATCTGGCAATGCTTGATGGAGATGAGTTAAGAGAGTGGTTTTCACCAAAAGATTTTTCCAAGGCAGGAAGAGATGAACATAACAAAAGAGTAGCTCATCTAGCAAAATTATTACTAAAACATGGAGTCCCATCAGCAGTATCACTTGTTTCTCCATACAAGGAAAATCGAGACAATGCAAGAGAGATCATCAATTCAGGCGACCAATTTGCTGAATGTTATGTTAAATGTTCAGTTGAAAAGTGTGAACAAAGAGATGTCAAGGGAATGTATGCCAAGGCAAGAAGAGGCGAGATCAAAGGATTTACAGGAATTGACGATCCATATGATGCTCCACAAAATCCAGATTTACTAATTGATACAGAGCACGAACCCCTAACAGATAGCGCAAAAAAGGTAAAGGAATTCCTTAAGAAAAGAAACCTAATCTAATTTTTTAAATTCCTTGACTATTTTATCATGAATTAATCCATTAGTTACTAAAATTCCGTTTTGATGAGTTACTATTTTGTTATTATATGTAATATCATTACCAGACATATCAGTCATTTTTCCACCTGCTTCAGAAATTAAACAATATGATGCAGCTGAATCCCATTCTTTCATTTTATTTGTTGTAGTAATGTATGCGTCAGCTTCTCCTGAACTAATTTTTCCCACTTTTAATGAACTTCCTATACTAGTAAAATCCTTAATTCCTAATTTTTTGATAAACATTTTTTCTTTGTCTGAAAGATGATGTCGTGAACCAACCGCTTTACATTTTGAAAGTTCTGAAACTTTTGTAACAGATATTTCCTCCCATTTTCCTTTTGAAAATCTAAAAGCACCACATCCTTTTTGTGCCGCAAAAATAGTTTTTTCTGTGGGCCAACCAATAACACCTATGATTGGTTTTTTATTTTTTATTAGTGCAATCATTACGGTAAATTCTCCAGTTTTATCTATAAAATCAGACGTACCATCAAGAGGATCAACTATCCAAATAGTCTCTTCTGATAGTCTCTTCTGATCATCTCTATCTTCTTCTGATAATATTTTGTGATTTGTTTTTGATAAAATAGATTTGATGACTTCATTACTTTTTAGATCTGCTTCTGTAATTGGCGAATCATCACTTTTAGTGAATGTTTCATACTTGCCTTCGTATATCTCTAAAATTGAATTTCCTGCTTTATAGGCAGCTTCGATAGCCACATCTAACTCTGGCATTTTGTCTAAGATTGGAATATTTTTCAATGGTAATTACCTAGGTAGTTAACTCTGGTTTTAATGTCCAGACCACTCCTAGGACAATAAATGGAATTGACATTACTCCAATAATTGTAATTATTATATTAAATTGGGATTCTGACACTTGAGGATTATTGACTATCCAAGGCAGCGGTAATGTGATGACTACCCAAATTATTCCTAATAAAATAATTAATTTGACCTTTTTTTTCCTATCTGTCATCATTTTCAGTACTTTTTAATCAGTATTAAATCCATGTGAATTTACTTTACTGATTCTCCACCGTCAACTGCAAGTATTGCACCTGTTGTCCAGGCAGCATCATCAGAAGCAAAATACAAAACTGCTCTAGCTACATCTTCTGGCTTACCAATTCTGCCTATAGGATGTTCATTATCCATAAATTCCCTATCTTTTTCAGTTTTCAAAAATGGTTTTGTCATATCTGTATCAACAACACCAGGACAAATACAATTAACTCGAATTTTGTCTTTTGCATATTCTAATGCCCAACACTTTGTAAGAATGATTAATCCTGCCTTTGCAGCCGAATACGCATCAGCATTAAATCCTTGATATGCCTTTAATCCTGCATCAGATGAAATATTGATTATTGTTCCTGAAGTTTTTTGTAAATGAGGTATCGCCATCTTTGTAACTCTAAATTGTCCTGTAAGATTTACATCTAAAACATCATTCCATTCAGATTCATCTATTTCATGTAATTGTTTTATCTTTGGAAAAATCCCTGCATTATTTACTAGAATATCCAACCTGCCAAATTTCTCAACAGTTTGTTCTACTACTTTTTTAACATCGTTTTCATTTCTAATATCAGCTGTAATTCCTATTGTATTTGGAAGTTGACTAACTGCAGACTCTAATCTCGTTGAATCTTTTGCTGTTATGATTACATTTGCACCATTTTCTGCAAAAATTTTTGCAGTTGCAAATCCGATACCTCTACTTCCACCAGTTACAATTGCAACTTTTCCAGATAACTTCAACATTTTTTTCAATAAATTTCGTAATTTATAGCTCTTTAAACTAACAATATGGAATTTTATGACCCTTATTCCTATTCGTATGATCAATTCTTGTAATTTGAGAATAATCTTATAATTTCATATTTTACAAACTGTATTCAAAATCTAATCTGTTTTCCTGGAATAATTCATCAATTGCTTCTATCAAAATCAAATGCCAATCAAATATTTTTCATCATTATCATCTTTACATTTTCATATTGAATTTTTAATTTTCATTATTTTGATATTGTTTTCATTAATCTTTTTTAGTATGATAAAATTTTTCATAAAATTTGATAAAACATTATAATTTTTCATACTAAATGTTAAATAGTTGAAGTAACTACAACAATTAATGCCGAAGGATATAATTCCTATCGACTAAAGCGGCGTTACCCCGCAGAACGAAAAAGGTAATCAGGCGTTTTAACGACCTGACCACGAGAGGAAATCTCTCAAAGTTCTGCTGTTAAGGGGTAAACGCCTTTTACTTTTCAATAATATCTACTGATACTGGACCTAATTCATTTCCATTTGGATTAATTTCAATTTCTATAATTTGTTGAGCTGGAATTGAAATTGCTTTTCCTCCTTCATAATCCCACGTATAGTATTCTGATATTCCTGTTTGATGTAAAGTTCCTTTCAACTTAAAATTTTCAGAAAAATCATAGTTTTTTCCTTTTAACAAAATAGTTAGAGATTGAGGGCTATCACCATTGGGAACAAATTTGAAAATATAATCTCCTTTATTTGCAGTAAATGAATTAGAATAAACTCCATTTTTGTACAAATCAGGATCTGCTAAAGTAACATGAAAAATTACATCATTATTTTTCTTGTCACTTGGATTAAACAATAATCCTATTAGAGCTATTATCAACACCGAAGAAATGATGATTATTTTTTTATTCATTTAAGTTAAATTATTGACCTGTTATAAAAATAAATTTCTCATTATATCTCCAAAGCTTCTTTTAGGCCTTTGTACCTATTTCTAATGGTTACTTCTGTAACTCCTGCAGCAACTGCAATATCTTTTTGAGTTTTATTTTCACCATTTATTACACAAGACAGATACAATGCTGCTGCAGCTAGTCCCATTGGATCTTTGCCTGCAGAAAGCTCAATTTTAGTAGCCTGATCTAAAATATCTACTGCCTTTCTTTTTGTTTTCTCTGACAATTCTGCAATACTAGATATTCTTGATATGCATTTAATGGGATTTACAACTGGCATTTTCAGATCTAATTCTCTTAACAATAATCTGTAACATCTTGCAATGTCTTTTCTTTTGATGTTAATTCCATTTGCTACGTCTGTTAATGTTCTAGGAGTTTCAGTATTTCTACATGCAGCATAAAGAGATGCTGCTATGAGACCTGGAATTGAACGTCCTCTGACAAGGCCCTTATCAAGTGCTTTTCTGTAAATATATGCTGTTTTTTCAATAACAGGATCAGATAACGCAAGTTTTGTTTTTAGCCTATCTAACTCACTAAATGCCTGTCTAAAGTTTCTATCAACTGGCTCGTGAACCTGACTCCTATTATCCCATGTTCTTAATCTCTCAATTGTGCTCTTCATTGTTGCAGAAAGTGGTTTTCCAGTGGCATCCTTGTTTTGAGGGTTAATTATTGTGGCAAGACCCATGTCGTGCATAGCCAAAGAAGTTGGCGTACCTGTCCTAGTCCTATTATCACCCTCTTCTTTAGAAAACGATCTCCACTCTGGCCCTTCTTGTTCTACTCTATCTGTAGCAACAAAGCCACATTTGGAGCAAAACATCTCTCCAGTATTAGAATCAGTTAGCATTGATCCTTTGTTACAACGTTGACATTTGTCACTAGAACTAACACTCTGAGCCATAAATTCAGAAATTCCTCTTCATGTTATACTTAAAAAGATTTGACTATTCAAATTGGGTAGATTTTCTGAATTTAGGCCTAAAAAAAATATTTAAATACAATTTTTTTATCCACACAAGCATAGAATGGTAAAATGTCCTCTATGCGGCGAGTCGCTAAATAACAATTCTGTGATTCCAAATCACATCCAAAAAATCCATCCACAAAGAATTTCAATCCTAAATCTCTAGGAAAGACATTCTTGTTAGTAATATTTTATTTACTGTTAAGCAATGTTTACACCTGAAATTAAGTACAAACCTCATGATCAATTTTATTGTCTGATTTACAAAACAAGTGGAATAAACAACAAAAACTAGGAATTACCGATAAAATCAATAACACATTTAATCCAAAAGGAGCATTAAAACCTAAAATCGAAAATGGAATCAAACAATTACAAACACAAATTTCCAAACTTGATTCAATGATTATAAAACTAAATGAAAGAGACAGTAAGCTTTTCAAAAGAATAGTTGAAGCAACTCAATCACATGATGTGAATACAAGTAGAATTTTATCCAAAGAATTAGTAGAAGTAAGGAAAACTACAAAAATTTTAGGTAATGCAAGAATAGCATTAGAACAAATTGAATTAAGATTGTCAACTTATCATGATCTTGGTGACACTGTAGTTACTATAATGCCCACAATAGGCTTGATGAAGAATCTTAAATCATCTCTTGTAAAATTCATGCCATCTGCTGATCAAGAAATTAATCAAATGGCACAAATGCTAGGTGGATTTATGACTGATAGTTTTTCCAGTGATGCTACATTTGGAATGGATGAAACAACCAATTCTGAATCTGAGAAAATTCTACAAGAGGCAGCAGCTGTAGCTGAAAGTTCTGTTGGAAATAGATTTCCCTCGATGCCTACAAACACTAGATCTACAACTAAAAGTAAATTTTTCTAGATTAATTCTAACTTTTAACTTTCTAGAGATTCTCTTGATTCTTTAATTTTCTTAACCTTATTACCTTCATTATCTATTATTCTATCAATTCCAGACAATCTGTCTCTTAAACTATTGATAAGGGAGCCTACTTCATCTGCCTCATTTTCAACTTGTTGTCTTTTATGCGTCAGTTCTTTTATTCCTCTATTTTCCTCTTCAATATACTGACTTACTTTCTCCAATTTTTCTTTCAGATTTTTAATATCAACAGATTCTTCCTCGATATCTTTTTCTAAAACTGTTCTCTTATCTTTCAGATTTTTTATCATTAATCCTACATAATCAATTGCTTCTTCTAATTTGGCACGTTTATCCATTAATTCTACAATTCCAATCTCTCCAACTGTTTCATTAGATGAAACACCTCTTGATTTCATATTTGCATGTTCATCTCCAGCTCTTTCTTCTGTCATTTCCCCACCTTCTTCTTTTTTGAATTTATCAAACATTTTATGTTCTCTTTTCAAAATGGGAATAAAAAGTTATTATGAATCTCAAAGCTGACCTAGTGACTGATTTTTTGATCATTGAAAAGAAAAAGTATGGCTATTACACCCAAAATTTAATTTACAAATTTAAATTATAAAATTTTTTTATATGTTTACTATGTATCCAATCTAGATCCGTTTATTATAATATCACTAGGACTTTTTAGACGACTAAAATGACACACAACTATCATACTTTTGTCATATTTCTAAAAAATATGATTCTTGCCTATCTCTTTTTATCTTTAATCTACCTTATTCTAGGAGATTTTGGAATGTTGTAAGAATTGAGGACATATTGAATACCTATAGTATCAGTTTAAGATATACCAATAATTTTCATATCTGAAAATTATCTTCAAAAAGTACTATTTTTACATCAACATTTAGGTTGAATATACTCAGATAATGTTTCATTCTCTGTTCCTTATATATTAAAAATAGACAAAACAGATCAAAAATCATCAAAATCATCAAAAAATACTAGAGAAATAATTTATTCTTGAATTTTTAAAAAAAATTGATTTATACGTAAAAATTTCAGGCATATGAAAACTGGAGATTTTTTTACCACCACAGCAATTTTGACCAAAATTATCAATTTTGAGAGATGAAATACCCGTTCCGCTATGTGTTCCGCTTTAAAGTTTCAAAATGTCCCTCATTAACCAATTGATACTATACTAGCACATGTCAAAACAACAATACAGGTCCGAAATGGGCATAATGGGTGACATCTTAGACGTAACTGCCGATGGTGGTCGTACTGGAGTCATTGTATCTGCAATATCTCGCAAAGCCAACCTATCTCACTACGCAGTACTAGACAAATGTGAGAAACTGGTAGAAGCAGGCTTAGTCGAGTCAGTCAAAAACGACAGGAACAGAGTCTTCTTGATTACTGAAAAGGGACTCCAATTTTTCCAGGAATTCAAGAGATTCCAGGGACTTGTCGAAAGTATGAACTTGAGGTACTAGCCAATGATCCCACAAATCGGACCCGTTCATAGGGAAGAGTCTATTCGAGAAGATGGAATGCTTTTTGTAAGGACTGATGGTATTCTCGAAACAATGGTTAAGGCACCTTTGATACTTGCTGGCTTAATTATTGTTCTAGTAGTGATGCCTCTTCAGACCTCATTCAGCTCCACTCGAAATCTTGAACTAATCATTTATTCTGATGGGTCCACACATGTATCTTCACAAATAGAAGTAGATCCATTAGAACCTGATTTTGAGCTTGATTTGTTTGGTAAATCAATTGATAATTTTGTAGCAGTAGGAGAGACTGGATTTTTGTTATCTGAAGAAGTAATTGGGGACAAAGCAATAATTGATACACTTGGATCATCAAGCATTATAATTGATTATGATATTCACGATTTAATTTCAAAAGAAGGACGAGTTTGGACATTCTCATTTGATTCTCCATCTGATTATACATTACTTATGCCAAAAAATTCAGTCATAGTTGGAATTAGTGGTTTACCTAACAATATGGAACTAGTAGATGAGCAAACAAAACTTGATCTTACTACTGGATTAACTGAGATAAACTATATCTTTAGTGGACCCATAAACCCGACTACTAACCAACCAATTCCAGATGAATCACCATTTAATTATGTAAATGCTGCAGTAATTGGTAGTTCGATTATAGCTGCAGTAATAGGTACAGTATTAATTCTAAAAAGAAAACAAATAAAATCAATAGAACCAATTACACAAATAGAAGATATTTCTGAAAAACAAATTGAAACAAAATCAATTGATACAGAAACTATATTCAATTTTAGACCTGAAATGCGTGAAGATGATAAAGAGATTGTAAAATTCATCTCTGATAATGGAGGTAAAGCACTTGAAAGTGAATTAAGAAAGAAATTCCTTCAACCAAGAACTACTATGTGGAGAGCTGTAAAAAGATTAGAAAGATTAGGTGTTATTGAAATTGATAAAAAAGATTTACAAAATTTAGTAAAATTGAAAAAAGATTTGGAGGAAGAAAAATGAAAAAAATACTCTCTCTTGCATTGTTGATTTTAGTATCTAGTATGGTTTTAGGAGGCATGACTAACACAGCTCAAGCCCAAACTGATCCATCAATTCTTCTAAAAATTGCAAAACATGCTCATAAACAACTAGAAAGTCAGATAAATCAAGACTCATCAGATAAAACAAAACAACTTTTCAAAGAAGGCACACAACAAATCAATGCCTTAGAAGAATCTCTTCGAAACAATGACACTGACTTGGCAAAAAAACATTTTCTTTCCGCAATGAGAATATTCAAAGAGATATCTCAACAATTAACAAACAATCAATCTCCAAAAGCAGAAATGGCTACTCTTAGAGCTACAATAGAAGATCCTTCTGCCGATCTTCTTAGAATGCAAGAGTATGTTGATAACCTTAAGGTAATTGCTAAAAAATATAGTGCATCAATTGATTTTTCTGAACTAGACGATCTCTTTGTAACGGCAAAAAAACAGATAACAGATAAGCAATTTGAAGATGCACTACAGACAATTTATAAAATTAAACAAATTACCACAGATCTTAATAGCGAAATTCGAGGATATGCATCTCAACAAGAACAATCACGTGCTAAAGAGTATGCTCAAAAATACCTAGAACAACTAGATAGATTAATTGAAAACGCAAAAAATCAGAGACTATCTGAAGATATAATCCAAAAACTTGAAACTGCTAGAGAAAATCTTTCCACAGCAACAGATCCACATGAGATAATCAAACAAATCAAACAAATCATATCTATTAAAGAACAATTTGAATTAACAAAAAATGATCGATTAGAATCTCGAGTTATGCAAGTTGAAAAAGCATTACTAAAATTATCTAACTCTGATAAATTAAGTCAAGCGGATCTAGAAGATGCTAAAAAAACACTTCAAACCATTAAACGCCACTTATCTCAAGGTGAATTTGAAACAGCAAATGATTTGCTACGATCATTGGCATCACTACTAGAACAACTTCGAGATTAATCATCTTAACATAAACTTCATATACATTTTCTAAACAGAATTGAGCATGGCTTCTAAGGCAATTACTGTTGGCGTAGGAGTTCCAATGATTATAGTTGGAGCTTTGATAGCATGGTTATTGGCTCCATTACAAGGTGAAATGCAAAACACAGTAGAATTTGTAGGAAGTCTAATTGGAATTTTAGGAGTGGTTTTCTTTATTTCTGGTTTATTCTACACAAAAGAACCAGTAATGCACTGATCAAAACTCATTGAATAAATAATGAAAAAAATTACCACAATTACTTGAAAGTTAGATTATTTGAGATATTTACATCAGTTGAAGGAGAAGGAATTCTTTATGGTACAAAAACACTTTTTGTTAGATTAGCTGGTTGTCCATTCACTTGTTTTTATTGTGATACTAAAGAATCACTTCCACTTGATTCTGGAAAAGAATACACAATTGAGGAAGCGTGTAAACTAATAGACTCCAATCTTAAAAATCAAACATATAAAGTAAATTTTACAGGTGGAGATCCCTTAATTCAACATGATGCAGTAGCTGAACTTGCAAAACACATACAATCTAAAAAAATTCCAACTTATCTAGAATCGTCATGCTTTGATTCTGACAGATTTAATCATGTATTACCATATATCGATATTGTTAAAATAGAATTTAAAACAAAAGATTCTGATTTTGTAGATTCTAAACACTATGAAAGATTAATTGATAATGCAATGAAATGTCTTACATTATCTGTTGCATCTAAAAAAACTACATATATCAAAATTGTTGTAAGCTCCAAAACCAAGTTAGAAGATTTTAAAGATTTAGTTGATAAAATATTTCATATTATTTCAAAACAAGACATTAATGGATTCATTATACAACCAACATACGGTATAGCAGAACCTTCTTTAGATCTGCTATTAAATTTGTATGACATAGTTTACCCATATTACATTGATGTTAAAGTTGTACCTCAACTTCACAAATTTATTGGAGCTCCATAATTTTACCACCAGCCTAAAAACCAGACTAGGTTCAAATACTAGAAAAAATCTGTGAAAACATCAAATGGATAAAGAGCGTGTAAAAAAACTCATCAGAGAACTAATCATAGAAATTGGCGAGGATCCAACTCGTGAAGGCCTTAAAGACACTCCTGAAAGAATTGCAAACATGTATCAGGAAATATTTGGTGGATACGAGTCTGATTCTGAATTATCAGTACAATTTTCTGAAGATTCTGATGTAGTTGTTGCACGGAATATTCAGTTTTATTCAATGTGTGAACACCACATGTTACCCTTTTTTGGAAAGATCCACATTGCATACTCTCCTAACGGCAGAGTTTTTGGAATCTCAAAACTAGTAAGATTAGTGGAAAAATACTCTAAAAGACTTCAAATTCAAGAAAGATTAACCAAGAATATAGCTGATGAGTTATTTGCTCAAGGTGTAAAGGGAGTTGTAGTTTTAGCTGATGCAGAACATCTCTGTATGAAAATGAGGGGAGTTAGAAATGATGCCACACTTACCTCATCAGCATATAGAGGAATTTATGAAAATAAAGAGGAAAAAGAGAGTATTATGACTATGATTAGACGACGTACCTCTGATACACTATAGATTCTCCTGAAAAATTAAATAATCAATCTTTTAGACAAACACCATGGGAGCTAATCCTAACGTCCACATTCCAAAAGAATCGTGGCCTAATTGGACATGGTATGCAATTGAATTTGGAATTGTTATTGCAATTTCAATGTTAGTTTCAAGAGAAATTACTAATTCTATAGTAGGACTAACTCCAGAAATCCAAAATTATGTGTTTATGGGAATTGTTGGTGGAATATTCTTTATTTGGTATATTGTAATTAGAAATTTTGTTTTCAAAAAGAAGATTCTTGACAACAAATACTAGAGATTATTTTAGATATGTTGTTTTGTCTGTAATGCCAGCTTTTTGAAAAGCTAGTTTTCTATTATTACAAGACTCACAATTACCACAATGATCTTTTTTACTGGAATAACAACTCCATGTTTTAAAAATAGAATCACCCAGAGTCTTAAAACCAATTTTTAACAAGTCACTTTTTGAAAGACCCTCACGGTACGGTGACCATATTTTGATATTTTTTCGTAATCCTGAATCTATTCCATCAATCTCACCTTGATTGAAAGCCGATTCCAACTTTTTTGCAAATACTGGCCTGCAATCAGGATAGTGTTTATCTCCTGTGTGAGCGCCATATGCTACCAACGATGCATTAAGAGTAAACGCCCATGCTGAAGCAACTGATAGAAACACTGCATTTCTAATTGGAACAACAATCGAGTAATCAAACTCACTTGGAATTTCCCCCTTTGAACTGGTTAAAACATTAGAATCTCCATACAATTTTTTCATAAAACCAATATCGATAATTTTATGCTGTTTTAGTCCAAGCTTCTTTGCAAAAGTTTTTGCTGTAATGACTTCTCTATCAGCTTTTTGACCATATGAAAATGAAATTCCATAAAGATCATATTTTGATTTCAAATAACTAGCTACACAAATAGAATCTACTCCACCACTAAACAAAATGACTGCTTTTTTCATAAATTATCTTTCCAGATTATTTTATTACTATTGCACCCTTGCTTGGTTTACAAATTATAGTTTGACATTTGGTATTTGCTGATGCAAATCCTCTAGACATTGCTAAACTTATTTTCTTTAAATCTGCTGAACTATTTGAAAATGCAATTACTGAAGGACCTGCACCACTAATTGTTACACCCAGTGCACCTGCTTTGAGAGCATTTTCTTTAACCTTTACAAATCCTGGTATCATATGTTGTCTTGCAGGCTCTACAATCACATCCTTTATCGAATCACCTATTAATTTTGGATCTTTTTTTACAAATCCTGCAACAATCGCTGCAGCATTTGACAAGTTTGCAACACTGTCAATTAAGCTGACCTTTTTAGGCAACACACCTCGTGAGACCTTAGTTTTCTTTTTTGGAACATCAATCTTTGGAACTGCAATGCACATTCTTAGATTCATTGGAGGTTCAATCTTGATCACATTTAGGGGATTAGTCCTTACTATTACAAATCCGCCCAATACTGATGCTGCTACGTTATCATAATGAACAGAACCTGCACTGGCTTTTTCTCCAGATCCTGCAAACTCTACAAGTGTTTTTTCATCTAATTTCAATCCATACATTTTATCAAATGCAATTACAGTCGCTGCCGCAGAAGCTGCACTGCTTCCCATTCCAAATCCTGCAGGAACACCTTTTTTTATTTTAATTTCTATACCGTTTTTAATTTTGAACTTCTTTATCATATTTTTAACAACTAATCCCGCCGTATTGTTATCCGGATCTGTTGGAATATTATCTTCAGTAACTATACTTATTCCGCTTTTCTTTTTTGTTAAAGTAATTTCATCAAAAAAAGCATCAACTGCTAATCCAAATACGTCAAATCCTGGACCCAAATTTGCAGTAGAAGATGGTGCCCTTACAGTAATCTTTGATACCAACTAATCTTCTACCTCTTCACCCAAATTAAGAATTCTGCTTAGTGCTGCTTCCAAATTTACTAATCCTTCTCCTGTAACATTAGAAACCGGGATTAATCCTTGGGCAAAACCGCCTAGATTCAAACCTCGTAAAATATTTGTAGTTAAGCTATATGTCTCACCATCTGCTTCTTTGGCAATGGCATTTTCTAATAATTTCAGATTACTAGACCATTCTACAATATCTTTTAGTTTAGAGCCTATCAAATCTGTTTTGGTAACTACGTTAATTGTTGATAAATTCAAGCGTAATCTTATTGATGTTGCAAGAAGGGCAATTGAGACAAAATTTACTGGAGTAGTAATTAACGCACCATCAAAAAGAAATATGTTTGTTTTTTCCTCAGATGAAATATTTTCTACAACAAAGCGACCGCTAGAACGATATGCAAACAATTCAATTTGACCAGGCGTATCCACAATCAAATAATCTGGATTCACTTTGCCAATCTGTTCTTGAATTTCATCAATCTTAGATGCAATAAGATCATTTGCCATTACCACTGCACCATTTGGACCCAGATCATATTTTTCCATTATATCTATTACATCTACATAATCTCTAACATCAATATCACATGTATAGGGTAAATTTCTAACACCAGGATCCAAATTCAATACAGCTGCAAATACACTATTTTTTGTATAATACTCGTATAGTTTAGATGTTAACAGAGATTTTCCTGCCCCTGCCGTTCCTGTCACAAAAATTGATTTCAATTCTATCTAAATTTTCTTTCTTGGCTTATATTTCAAACTAGGCACTTTTGACATTAATTCTTCAAAATATGCCACAATGGCAATCAATAATCAAATAAAATTCCGACTGATCTATATCTCATATCATTGCATAAAATTTGTGATTCAGAACTCTATTGATGAAAAAGAGACACATCTAAAAGAACTAGTCGTCAAATTATTAGAAGAAAAAAACTTTTCAAATTATGACCTTTTAGATTCATTATTTGCTGATGTTAAACAAGAAATTCAAAAAAACAACCAACTGAACAGCTAATTTCTTCAAGTTTTTCAAAATTTGTGCCTATATACAGGCATTCTGTATTGTTATCAAAATTAATCAACTTTCATATTTGAATCCATAAAAAAAATTATCGATGAATTGGAGAATTATTGCTATTCCGGCAACTCTTATTCCTATTTTTATTATTGCAATTCAATTTGATATAAAATTTGAAGATGTTTTAGCAATAGGACTTGTTCCATTTGTAGCAGCTGTAATTGCCATGCTGATAAAACTTGGTCTTCAAGGAATAAAATTTGCATACATTGCACACAAATATCTTGGAAAATTTGATTCTTTTTGGAAGTTATGTGGTGTTAGAATTGGTAGCGAATTTATCAAATTTACTACTCCTATGTTTGTAGGTGCAGAATTTGTTGTAATTTACTATTTACATAAAAAAGGAGTTGCACCTTCAAAATCTACATGGATTGCAATAATGGACATAGTTACTGAGGTTTTTGCGGGAGGCTTGTTATCAATTATAGCTGGCATTTTTGCATTGATGAACGGAGCATATGTTGTAGGAACAATAATTTTAGGAATCAGCATCACTATAACTTCTCTATGGATGGTTCTGTTCTTTTTATCATCTAGAAGAACTTTTCAAGTTCCCAGAATATTTGTTAGTTTAACGAAACGATTTGCTAAGGAAAAAGGGGAAAAATACATTGAGCAGACTAACTCTTGGATGGAAGAAGTTTGTATAATGAGCAGAAAAAATCTTAGAACATCAGAATCAAAAAAAGTCTTTACAATCTCCTTTCTCTTTTCACTTGCATCTTGGTCATTTTATGGAATATCTTTTATGATAATTGCAATGGGAACAGGTTACATGATTGGTATTTTTGATTCGATCATGGCCGTAATGGGTGCAAATGCAATTGGAAATCTGCCAATTACACTAGGCGGTTCTGGATTGGCAGAGTTTGGCATTGTTGCATATTTGAATAACTTGGATCCATTCAATTTTACCGTTCCACAAGGAACAGTTGCATGGGACGCAGTGATTGGTTGGAGAATTGCTACCTACTATGTCCCCATTATGATAACTTGGTTTTTACTGGTCAAACTAGCCTTGAGTAAAATTCCAAAGAAAGAAAAATCATAGAAACCACTTTATCTTTTAACGAATTTTTTGATTTATGGATTTCAAAGATAAGACTGTACTAATCACAGGTGCTTCATCTGGAATAGGCAAAGAAACTGCTATACAATTTGCCAAAAAAGGCTCCAATGTAATTCTAGTTGCACGAAGAAGGCAAAAATTAGAACAAATAGCTGACGATCTAAAAAAATACAATATTTCCACTTTGGTTTGTGAATGTGATGTTTCTGATAAATCACAAGTAGAAAAAATGTCAAAACTTGTTTTAGAAAAATACGGTTCTATTGATATTTTAGTAAATAATGCTGGATTTGCAATTTATGGTTCTGTTTCTGATTTGACAACTGAAGAAATCGAATCTCAAATGGCAACAAATTATTTTGGTATGATTTACTGCATCAAAAATTTTCTCTCACCCATGCTTGAAAAAAAATCTGGTCATATTGTTAATGTTGCCTCTGTTGCAGCAAGTTTTGGTCTACCTGGAATTGCATCTTATTGTGCATCAAAGTTTGCAATGCTAGGTTTTTCAGAAGGTCTAAAACACGAGCTTAAAGGTACTGGTATTGGAATAACAGTTGTCAGTCCAATAATGGTCAGAACCAACTTTTTTGATCATCCTTCTTTTAAAAAAATGCCAAAATACTCACCGACATCTCTTAGCGATAAGACAGTTGCAAAAGCAATCTTAAGAGCTGCAAATTCTCCACGATTAGAAATTATTGTTCCTTCAGTGGTTCGTGGGGCTGTATGGATGAAAAATACATTCCCCTACTTGATTAATCCTATTTTGGGTATGGCTTTTAAAAAACAATTAAACTCTAAAACAAAAGACTAGTCTTATTCTTCTAATTCTTCATCAACAGATGCGCTAGAACCTACATCAAGCAATTCCATTCCTTTTAATTCAAATTGGTATATCGCATTCATATCGATCTCCTTTTCTTTTTGGAGGTACTCTGATACTTTTTTACTTAGAGGTGCTTTGTGTTGATCAAAAGTAAATTCGTAAACTACCCCTTTTTCCAAATCTGAAGTTTTAATTTTTTTTGGCAAATCCAATGTAACTATATGTCTGCCATCTTCAACCGGATCATACAATTGAGTATCTATTTTATTATCTGAATCATAAATTTCAAGAATATATCCAGTTCTTTTTAGCTCTTCTGGTTTCTCAAATTTTGCATTTTGAATTTCATCTGAAACCCAATCTGGAATATCGTCTTTCTTAGCTGACTTTTTTTCTTTCTTAGCTGGTTTCTCTTCGTCTGTTTTTTTTACCATAAAATAACATCTCTAGTCTAGTTCTTTGTCTTTCTTGCTTTTTTGCCACCATTCCAGATAATCATCTTGCTTATCTTCACGTGTCTTCTCTTTTTGATTTAATCTGTATTTTATGTCTGAAACTTGCTCACGTGTAGCATATAGTCCACATCTCTTACAAATGAAATGTTTTGTAGCAGAATCCATCTTCATAGGAATTTCCACTTGATCAAATAATTTGAACAAATCATCTCTGCCTCTATTTTCTTCTGCAGTTTCTTCTTCGTATTTTAGCTGAATTTTCTTTCTCTCTCTTGCAGTACATTCTGGACAGTTAGGCACTAATAATTTGGCTTAATTTTTTCCATAAAAGCGTTCCCACGTTATTATCTGATCGATTTAAAATCTGACACGCGGATTTTATCGTCATCCCTTGCGGTCCGTTCGCCCATCGAACATCCCGCGTGCCAGATAACTAAAAATCTCAAAATAATGTATTATTTCTTTTCTTCTAGTATGCTTGCTGCTATCTTTGCTGCATTTTCTGCCCCATTAGGTACAAAATTTTTAGAAAAATCAGCCAAATTCTCCTCAAATTTAGTATAATTATCTTTAATTCTCGAAATAGACTCAATTACTTGCTTTGTGTTAACTGCAAGTATTCCGAGGTTTTTCTCTTCGGCCCATCTGATGTTATTTGTATGTTCATCATAAATTGGAATACCAATTATCGGTTTTGCTTTTCCTCCAAGTATTTCACCCATTACAGTATGAGAACCATTTACTACAGCATATTTACAAAAATTCAAAACAGTTTCTTTTTCTTGCTCTGATAGAAAACCTATATCGATTTGAATCCAATCTATTTTTTTCTCTAAAGCATCAGATATAGAATATTTTCCCCCATCTCTTCCTAAAACAGAATTAATTCTTAGATCATTTTTTGCATGAGAGATGATTCTTTTTTCATTTTTCATTTCGTTTTGACAAAATACATCTTCATACCTCTGACCTGTTCCATCATTGGTTGATTTATTTCCAGTTCGCATCCAATATCCAAATTCAGAGTTCTCTATGAGTTTTTCAAGATCAGATGTTGGTTTTTTCTCTATATTTACACTAGTAAAATGGCCAACATAAGTTACTTTTTCTTTTACATCATCTGTGAAATTTAGATTATATTCACACATAGTATATGGAGGAGGAGAATCAGCTACAAGAATTCTAGAAGCTTTTGCAATTTGTTTTGAAACATAAACTAATGCGGGATAAAAATAAGATCTTGACTTGTACAATTTTGGTCTAAACTGATTTGTTATAAACAAACTTGGAACATTACGATTTTTTGCTATAATGTTAGAACCCATATCTCCATCATTTATTACCAGATCAAATTTTTGTTCATCATACAATTTTCCTTCTTGTCTCAAATAGCTTGTGACTTGTTTTACAAGAGGAGGATTTTTTTCAACTGGCAGTAAAAAATTCAACAATGATAATGTAATGCTTGGTCCAAATTTACCATCAATTGGGGTTGGCATCAATATCTCATGAATTTGATCTTTATGGTTGGGAAATTTTTCTAGTAACTTATGATAAACATGGTCTTTGCTTGAAAAATGAACTTCAAATTTCTCTTTTATGTGATCTCCCAACACTGCATTTAGCCTCATCATTCGGGAATAGTGGCCGCTTCCCCATGGATAGATGAATTCACCGATTTTTAGCACAGATTACAATCTCCAAATGCCGTTTAAATTTCCAGTTATTTTATTCTAGAGAATCAAGAATATCATGCACATTATTTGGGCCAATTTTGACAGTGATGCTTTTCTTTGACTTTAGAGCAAAATCTATGTCTTTGTTTGAAAAATTTGGTATTTCATTTGAATTAATCATAAATAATTTTTCTAATTTTGGAATTTGTTTTTCCAATCCGATCTCTTTGGCTTCTTCAAAAAGTTTGGTATCCACACCACTTAATGGCATTACTGGTATCATATTTTTTTGAAATACACGTTTCATTGAATAATCAATAAAGTTTGTAGAAAACATCATTGGAGATAATGCAAGTGATATATGACTTATCTTATTTGATTTTGCTTCATGAAGCATAATTTCTAATATTGAATTTACAAATATCAGATAATTTTTTGATCCAGTTTGATTAACCTTGACATGAAAAAATTCTAGTACAATTTCTCGTTTTACCAATCTTGGAATTATTTGATTGATCATTTTAACCAAATTCATTAATTCAGATTTTTGTCTATAACAGATTATTATTTTTGAATCAAATCCTTGTTTTATTGTTTCAAAACAAGAAATTGCTGAAATCTCATCATAAACACTGCATATGACATCTTTATTTTGTAATTGATATGGTATGCCTCCCTGACCCTTATCTGAAAAAATACAAACATACGCATTATTTTTTGTAAGATACGTGTAAAGTAATTTATCAAAATTTTCTTCTGTTCCTGGACGTGCACCCATATTGGATTTTTTTTCTATAATGCCAGATGTTGCTGCCAATTCAATATCTTTTGTAAAAAATCCTTTTGATGTTCCTTCAACTTTAACAAGAAATTTTTCTCCCTTTAAGAGCAGATTTCCGCCTACTGTAGTAATCTCTGACACAATTTTCTGAAAATCATTTTTTACCTGCCTTGCAATAGCTATTTTTTCAACACCAAAAAGTAAATTTATTGCAGATGATGAAAATACTGGATCATTTGCATCTACTAAAATGACATCTCCATCACGTTTGACTGATTTGAATTCTTGATTTTGGATCTTTAGAATTTTTTTAATATTTATTATTAATTGTGGAATTTTATTTTTAGAGAAAACTGTTGGGAAAACTACTACGTAAGAAATATCTTCCATCTCTTCTTTTTTGAACTGTGCCTGTTTATAATTTAGGATAAATCCGGGTAATCAATATAAAACAAAACAATCCAAGTGTAACTGTGAAAAAATTTACTCAAGAACAAGTAGATCAACTTAATTCAAAAATAAAGACAACAAACGAAGCACTTCAATGGGTTTCAGAAAATCTTCATCCACGAGTTGCAAAGGCATCAAGTTTTGGTGCAGAGGATGCAGTAATTATGGATATTATGCTCAAAATCAATCCCAAGTTTAGATTCTTTACATTAGATACAGGAAGACTACCACAGGAAACCTATGACATTATGGATGTCGTGAGAAAAAAATACAACATAACAATTGAGGTTTTGTTTCCTGATACTAAAGAAGTAGAAGACATGGTCAGAGAGAAAGGAATGAATCTTTTCTATGAAAGTATAGAGAATAGAAAACTATGTTGTGAGATCCGCAAAGTACATCCAATTAATAGAATGTTGTCTACACTAGATGGTTGGATTACTGGACTAAGACGTGATCAAACAGAAGTAAGAAAGGATGTCAATATTTTCCAAATAGATCATGGACATGGTGGAATTTTAAAAATTAATCCAATAATAGATTGGACTTGGGATCAAATTCAAGATTACATCAAGAAAAATAATTTACCATACAATAGTCTTCTTGACAAAGGCTATCCAAGTATTGGATGTGAGCCATGTACAAGAGCAATCAAACCTGGCGAAGACTTGAGAGCAGGACGTTGGTGGTGGGAACAAGGAGAGCACAAAGAGTGTGGCCTTCATATAGACCATAAATAGGGAATTTAGTATGTCTGATAATTCGATTAAACCACATGGAGGAACACTGGTAAATAGAATTACCAAAGCTGATCCATCTGGATTATACTCCATATCCATATCTGAAGACCTTGCAAATGATGTTGAAAACATTGCAGATGGAATTTTTAGTCCGCTTGAGGGATTTCTGGGCAAAAAAGACTATGAAAATGTCATATCAAAAGGCAGGCTATCAAATGGATTAGCTTGGACAATTCCTATCGTTCTTGATGTAGATGAATCAACAGCTGCAAAAATGAAAAAAGCTGGCAAAGTGTTACTACAAAACCATCAGGGATTAGGCATAGCAATCTTGCATGTCAAAGAGACATTTACCTTTGATAAAGAAAAGACTGCAAAGGGAGTATACGGAACAAATGATTCTTCACATCCTGGTGTTGCAAAGACAATGTCCATGCAAGATTATTTGGTTGGTGGCAAAATTGATTACATTGCAAGACCTGAAGAGACTGAAATTAGAAAATATAGGCTGACGCCTCTGCAAACACGAGAGGCATTTGCTAAAGCAGGATGGAAGACAATTGTGGCTTTTCAGACAAGAAATCCACCACACGTAGCACATGAGATGCTACAAAAGACATCAATCACAACAAGAGATGGAGTATTTGTCAATCCAGTAATTGGCAAGAAAAAGTCTGGCGACTTTATAGATGAAGTTATTGTAAAATGCTATGAAACTATGATTGAGCACTATTATCCAGAAAACAGATGTAAACTTGGAACGTTACATACTGAGATGAAGTATGCCGGACCAAAAGAAGCAATTCATCATGCAATTATGAGACAAAACTATGGATGCTCACACATCATTATTGGCAGAGATCATGCAGGAGTTGGAACGTTTTATGATCCATTTGCAGCACAAAAAATATTTGATGATTATCCGGAATTAGAAATAACTCCAATATTTTTCCCAGCATTTTTCTATTGTAGAAAATGTCTGACATATACAAATCCAAGAGCATGTCCACATGGCGATGATGCAAAAGAGCAAATCAGTGGAACCAAGCTAAGACAAATGATCGATGAAGGCAAATCCCCATCTGAATTTATCTTAAGACCCGAAGTCTCAAAGGTAATTTTGGAACATCCACACCCATTTGTTGATTAGGTATTTATTCACTCAAACTAGATTTAGCTCGTGAAGTATCTTCTTGTTCTGATTTTACTTTCTGTATTTGTGATAACACCTGTCTTTGCAGAAGAATCAAAAAATCCTACACTAATCATTGACACAATAGAGATTCCATCATACGAATTTAATAAAATTCTTAGAGATGCAGTCATTATTCCAATGCAAAGAACACATGGAATAAGCTGGCAAGCTACAATTGATAATAATCTTGTATATGCAAACCCTGATGGAAACGCAGTTTTGAGAGTCTATGACAAAGAAAATCCTGAGAAATTTGTTGAAGTAGGTATGGGCTCACAACCAGATGAAAAATTCTGGATTGCTGTACAGACTCCTAAGGAAGGATATGTTGTTGTACACAGTGATTTGGAGAGAGGATGGTCTCCTACATCTAAAACAATCGTATCGTACACTGAAAGAGCAGGATTAACAGTTAACAACGGTGCAAGAATAGTTGTATCTAATCTTGATATTGGTGTATTTGCAATTAATTCGTATTCCATTCATGGAATGGAAAGCTCTACTGATCCACCTGCAGTAAATTCAGGAAGCATGATTGTAGAATTCATTTCAGGAGATCCCGCAAAGAACCCATTTGCATTATTTCCATTTTATGTGGCTGCTGGCGTTGGAACAGTGGTAGGCATCTTGTATCTCACTAAGAAGCGTTCTTAGTTTTGAAATATTTACAATCTCTTTTGATTTTACACACACTACACATTGGTGATATTGGTTTGCAAATGTTTTGACCATACATTACAAAAGTGTCATTGATATCAATCCAGAATTTTTTTGGAATCTTTTTCATTAGCTCCTGCTCTGTTTCTTCAGGAGTTTTTGTATTTACTAATCCTAATCTATTTGAAATTCTGTGAACATGAATGTCTACTGGAATAGCCGGCTTGTCAAACGCATAAACCAATACACAGTTTGCAGTCTTTCTTCCAACTCCAGGCAGCTCTACTAATTTTTCTAAACTATCTGGAACCTTTCCCTTGTACTTGGAATCAATAATTTTTGCAACCTCGATTATTCTTTTTGATTTTACGTGATAGAAACCAATTGATTTTATAATTTTTTCAACATCTTTTGTTTTGGCATTTGCAAGCTCCTTTGCATTTTTGTATTTTGCAAATAACACTTTGACTGCTTTTGTTGTAGTCTCATCTTTTGTTCTTGCTGAAAGTATTGTTCCAATTAAAATGCTAAATGATCCCGTCTCTGCTTCATGCAGCTCTCTTAATGCAGTCATTCTTGGAGGCTTTACGGAAGTCATTGTATCCATCATTCCACGAAGAATTTTTTGCATCTGTATGTGGAATTTTACGTACAAGTATTATATCTGTAATAGTCAAACTAGTACTGTTGGAGCTAACAAGAGAAGAAGAATCTGCACTAAAAGGCGAGCAAGGCGAAATTATGCAGATGGCATACAGAATTTTGGTTGCAACAGGTGAAGCAACAGATGCAGAGAAGCTAATCCCAATTGAGTGGGCACATCTTTCTGGTGTAAATTATAACACAATTGGAGATGCAGGTGAGGAATTCTTATCTGGTATTAGTAAAAATGCCAGAGTCAAAGTCAAAACTACTCTTAATCCAATGGGCTTTGATATTGATAATGTATCAAATTATAATCTAGATGATAATTTTATTTCAAAACAACTCTCAATTAGAAAATCATATGAAACAATGGGAGTTACTCCATCATTTTCCTGCATTCCATATGAGATTTTTGATATACCAAAAGAGGGAACACAAGTATCATTTGCAGAAAGCAATGCAGCAATACATGCAAATTCATTTGATAATCTAAAAACTAACAAAGAAAGTGCATTTAGCGCACTTGCAAGTGCAATTACTGGAAAAAGTCCATACTCTTCACTAAGAAAAGAAGACTCTCCAAATCTGACAATTAGAATGAAGATAGATAATCCAAATGAGCTGACATATGGAATGCTTGGATTTTTTGCAGGAAAAGTTGGAAACAATTCTGTAAATATCTCAGGTGTGGGAGAAATGGACAGACGCAGCTGCAAGGCACTCTGTGGTGGAATGGGAACGTCTGGAACATGTGCAAAATTTCTTTTTGGTGAGGGAGATCCTGGATGTGAAAAAGTAGATTTTGATAAAAAAGAGATGAATGAGATTCACGATGAGCTAAACACTTCAGAAAAAGGTGATTTGATAACACTTGGTAGTCCTCAGTTGGGTCTAGAAGAGATCTCTGAACTTGCTGGTAAACTAAAGGGCCGCTCCTTTAAGAAAAGATGTATGATCTTTTGTCCAAGAACTGTAAAGGAGCAAGCAAGAAAGATTGGCTACACCAATGAACTAGAACGAGCTGGATGCGAAATTCTTGCTGATTGCTGCACATGTCTTACTCCTTTAATCAGCAAAGAAAATGTTGATTCAGTTACTACAAACAGCATCAAAGGAGCGTATTATTTGAAAAATTCTAACGGTGTAGATGTCAATCTAAAATCACTCTCTAAAATAATTGAAGATGAGACAAGATGAAAATTCTTGTTTCAGGAAAAACACAGGGAATAATACTAAAGTCACAACATGCAATTAACTTTCTAGGTACAGTAGATAAAAAAACTGGAGTTATAAGCGACAAAAATCACGAGCTATTTCACAAATCAATTAAAGATAGCATCCTAGTATTTCCAAACGGCGTAGGTAGCAGCGTAGGTGCATATACAATCTACTCTATCAAATCAAATAATGCTGCACCACTTGCAATGATCTGTCAAAAAGCAGATCTTACTGTTGCAACTGGATGTGCTCTGGCTAACATTCCACTTGTAATTGTAGATGATGAAAAATTTTCATCACTTCAAAGTGGACAAAAAATCTCACTAGATACTGAATCTTCTAATCCTATAACTCTTCTCTAATTACTGTACCATTTGGCTCTTCTTCTTTGAAAACAATTCCTTCAAATTTTTGAATCTCTGTTTCTGGATTTTTCCAATAATTTTTTGGCAATCCAGCTTTTTCACACGTATATTCTAGAAACTCTTCTTCATTCCATCCATACTCTACTGGAACCTGTGGCAATAGTAAACCCGAATAAAATCCATTTTTGACAATTAATCCATCTCGTCCTACTTTGATCTTTGAGAGATATTCCTCAGGTTTGCTTACAATAATTTTCTTGGGCGGTGTAAGCACGGTCACTTCAAATGTAATTAAATCCATTTCTTTGTGTTTGAGTGGAGGAAATCTTGGGTCTTTTGTTGCAGCTGATATCACTGCATCTTCTAAAGCATCAAACAATGATTTATCTGGTAATGGATATCCAATACAGCCTCTTAATCCCATGGTATTGTTTAAAGTTACAAATACGCCTGATTTAAAAGAAAAATTATTTTTAAATTCTTTTTCTAGTTTTGGCTTTGTGTTATTTTTTAAATATTCAGTAACTATTCTTCTTGCAGTCTTTACAAGAATATGACCATCATCTTCTGATAAATTATTGTAATCTTTCATTTATCTTACCTACAAACTCTTGCAGATTTTTAATATGTGTACCTTCCCAGTATACCTTGTTACAACCCTTGCATCTCCAGAACCTGTCATTTGACTTGAAAACTCCCTGAGGAATTTTTTCCTTTATGATTTCTTTGTCAACTGATTCAGTTAATGAATTACATTTGGGACATCTTGACGTATCTCCATTTATCTGAATTTTCAAATTCACATCACTAATTATTTCAAAAAACTGTTCAATCTCGTCTTTTTGTATAATGTGAATTGATCTAATGCCGAGTTTTTTGGCTTTATTAATTAATTCAACATCCTTTGAAATGATTGTTCTTTTTTCTTTAATTACAGATTCAATTAATTTTTCATCATCAATATCTGAAAAATATTGTGAATCATAGCCTAGCAGTCTTAATTTTCTTGCAATGTTTCCCAGCATCGCATCAACAAAAAATATTGGAACATCTTCTGCCTTAAGAGGCATCCCCTAAACCCACTTCTGTAATCTGACTTGCTCCTGCTGGAAGTGCACGTACAAAATCATCTATGCTTATCTTCTTTGCAATCTCTTCTTGCAGTTTTAAAAATTCCAATCTTATCTTCTTTGCAATATCTACCATTTCTGATCCATGTGGTTCAATTATTGCATAACAGATAGAATTTTTTTTAATTGTTTCAGGAGGACCACATGTCACTACATAATCATCTCCCTGTGGCATTATTCCTACTGCAAGCTTTAGTGTGGATATCTTGACAAAATTTCGTTGTCCTTCTATGGTAAATGATCCTTTTGGAAGAAATTGTCCGCTTGGGGCTGATTTTTTGACTTGTTCTGGATTTACCCAATATGCATTAACACCATACATTCCTTCTCTCCATGCTCTGCTAAAACAAACAGTTGCATGAGCAACCTCATTCAAACTTGCTGTAGGTAGATTTTCTACATCTTTTAGAATAAAAAATGGAGATCCAAAAATATCACCATGAAATATTTTGTCATTTTTTTCTAAATGTTTTCTTACTACGGCAGAATTTGAGGGAGCATCTCTGCCGCCTATTGCAAGAATTCCATCTGATGTGAAAAACCACCTGTACCTTTCATACCAGTTCTTTTTTCTAATCTCTGCAAATGAAACTGACTCTTTTTCTGTCTCAGCTTTGTTTTGTAACTTTGCTATCTTTTTTTGCGTGTTGATTTTAATTTGCTCAATTGACTTTATTGCACCTGATTTTTGTTTTGCTTCATTAAACAGTACTGATGCAATTGATTGCATTGGTGATTGCGAGTTTATCTTAATCTTTTCATCATCAACTATGATAAGTGTAAATCCTTTCTCTTTAGCTAATTTCGACTTGTGAGTTTCCAAAATCTCCTGAGCCCTTGGATCTTCAATAGATGTAATGCCCTTTGAGATCATCTCAAAAAGTGAATTGGCTACACTAGTTATGTGACTTGACTTTTCTTTTACTGTGTCTATTGCTCTTTCTTGCTCTGCTAGCTGACTCTCAAGTTCTTTTATTTTCTTATCAGAGCCGCCAGTTTGAATTGATTTGCCCACTTCTACAAGATTTTCTGTAAAAACAGTATCCAATCCCTCGATGAAGCTATTGACAATGGTGCATTTTTCATCTAACTTTCCTAATCTGACAGGAACAATCTCTGTTTTTTCATCTCTGATAATAACTGGCTCATGTTTGCCTGTAATTACATTTGTAACAATATCTTTTGTTGTATCGTAAAGTTTCTTTATTTGTTCAGATGTTAGATCTTTTCCTATACATTTTGGTTCAATACTAGAGATTTCAAATATTCCCTCGACATATTTTTTTGGCAATCCCAATGTTCGTCCAAGCCATTTTGCTGAAGCCAAATCTGATGTCTTTAATTCTTCAAAATCTGTCTCTGTTACCTTGATTACATCTATGCCATTCAAAGGTGGTGGTGTATACACCAGACCAACACCAAGTTTTCTATGTCTTACATCAATAGAATGCTGCAATGCAAGAATCTTCATCTCGTTGTTGCAGAGCAAAATATTTCCTTCACCAAAAAATTCACCAACAATTACAAACTCCTTATCGAATCCTGCAAAAGTAAAATATGCAATTCTTTCTGATGCAATCTGTTCTATTTTTTTTAATTTCAGTCGTAACAGATCACTTCGTAATCTCTTTAGTAATCTGTTTGGCTCCATCTGCTCAATTTTCACAGATGTTAACCAAACGCCAGATGTGGATATCATCATAAAGATATCGGGTTTTTCAGTATGATGAAGTTTGAATAGTATGCTGTCTTTTGTCACACCGTAGATGTTACTAACATAGTAATCATTTGCTTCCTCTGAAATCTGATTCACCAAATAACGAAGTTCTATTCCTGCAAGAGTCACAACAATCTGTCCTGTATCCGAAATTATACTCTTACTCTATTTTATGCCCATTTTATGACCAAAGATTTTAAACAAGGCTAATCAGAGTCAACCTAGAAATTTACTTGGCAAAATTCAAAAAAAAGAAATCAGCACCAACACCTGATCCTGAGAATTCTAAAAAAGAGTTAGTTAAAGAGGAAAACAACGAAATTCCCGAGACAGAATCAAGCGATCCCACACCTATAGTAAATCAAGAAGGAAAAAGTGAAAAAGACAAGAAATTAGACAGGCTATTCTGGTTACGGGTTGGTTTTGCAGTAATTGCTGGCACTCTTGCAACTTTTCTCTTTGAAGATATTCAGGGAGAAGAAAGAAGATGGGCATCAATTGCATTTATGATCATTATGTTTATCGTGACTATATTCATTGCAAAATCGATGAATATGCAATTACCGTCATCTGATAAAAAGAAAATAGTAACACAAGGAATAGGAAGTTATATTTTCCTGTACTTGTTTGTCTGGATTCTAACCTATACTATAGTACATGCAGGTACAGTCTCATCTGGCATCCCTTCTCCAATATCATAAGTTTTGGTCTATGTGGAATTATAAAACACCTGGAATTCCTGATGATGCATTTGAGCGCTCTGAGAGTGTACCAATAACAAAAGAAGAAGTTCGAGTAATACAAATCAGCAAGGCAAGACTTTGTCCGGGATATACTGTATATGATATAGGATGTGGAAGCGGTTCAATATCTATTGAAGCTGCAATTCAAGTTGAATCAGGTAAGGTAATTGCAATAGATTATGATCCAAATGCAATTGAATTAACAAAAAAAAATATTGAAAAATTTGGACTGACAAACATCTCTGTAATACTTGGCAATGCAAAAGAAAAGATCTCAGAACTTGATTTAGCTGATGCGATATTTGTAGGGGGAACTGGAGGTGATACAGAAGAGATTGTCAATCTATGCCAAAACAAACTAAAATCTGGAGGAAGAATAGTCATTGGAATAATCTTAATTGAGACTTTGTACTCTGTCTTGAAATCTTTGGAGAAATTACAGTTTGACTCTGTAGATATTACTCAAGTAACCATCTCTAAGAGCAGAAAGACCTCAACAGGTACCATGATGCTTGCTAGAAATCCAGTCACAATAATTTCTGCAACAAAGATCTAATCTAGATTTTTAATTGGGAATAAAACTCTGTTTTTTATGCCTGAATTAATCGGAATCGGAGTGGGTCCAGGTGATCCTGAACTTCTTACAGTAAAGGCTGCAAAGGCAATTCAAAACGCCGATACCATAATGTGTCCCGCATCAGGTGAGGACAGGCCAAGCATTGCATTTTCCATTGTATCTTCACTAATTGACAAATCAAAAAACCAAGAGATCATAAAATTAATCTTTCCAATGACCAAAGACAAAGAGATTCTTGAGGCAACATGGAAGAAAAATGCAAAGATAATGGCTGAAAAAGTATTGACAGGAAAAAATGTCGTCTATCTTACAATAGGTGATCCATACTTGTACAGCACTTGGATTTACATGCATAAAGACATTGAATTGAATCACCCAGAAATTAAAATTAGTGTGATTCCAGGAATTGTTTCCATGTTTACATTTGCAGCAAAAGTTGGTGTAAGCATTGCAGAAGGCGCAGAAAAAGTTGCAATAATTCCATCATGCTATGACTTGAGTACAGTAAAGGAGATTGCAAAAAATTCTGAGACAATGGTTTTCTTAAAGGACGGTAGATATTTTGATAAGGTAATTGACTTGCTAAGAGAAGCTGGCTTTCCTGATAATTCTATTTTTGCAATAGGACAGGATCTTGGAACAGAAAATGAAATTATCCGAAAACTTACACTGGGCGAAGTCAATGACGGAACATTAACAACAAAATATTTTTCAATCTTGGTGGTAAAGCGTGTATAGAGTTTACTTTGTAGGATGCGGTCCAGGAGATCCGGAATTAATTACAATCAAAGCAAAAAAATTAATTCAAAAAGCAGATGTTATAGTCTACTCGGGATCTCTTATTCCTCCACCAATTCTAAAGTTATGCAAAAAAGGAGAACTGCATGATGCAGCTGGTCTAGTAAGAGAAGAAATCTTTGATCTGCTTTGCAAAAATGCAAAAAATGGCAAGATAGTAATTAGACTGCATGATGGCGATCCATCAATCTATGGAGCAATCAAAGAACAGATAGATAATCTGACAAAAGAAGGAATTGAATCCATAATAATTCCAGGAATTACTGCATTTTTAGCCTCAGCAGCTGCACTTGGCATGCAACTTACACTTCCCGGTGTTACTCAAACCATTATTGTTACAAGAGCAGAATCAAGAACCAAAGTTCCAAAGAGAGAGAAGATATCAGAACTTGCAAAACATAAAGCAACTCTTATTTTTTACCTCAGCGTTCACCTGCTTTCTAATATTGTAAAAGAGGCAGTTGCTGGAGGATACAAAAAATCTACACCAGTCGCTGTAGTGTACAGAGCAAGCTGGGATGATCAAAAAATTATCAAAGGAACACTAGATGATATTGTAAAAAAAGTCAGAGATGAAAAAATTACACGAACTGCAATTGTAATTATTAGTGATGTAATTGATCCAAAAACTTACGAGTATTCAAAACTGTATGACAAGAAATTCAGTCATGGATACAGAAAAGCTAAAGTCAAATAGACAAGTAATTTACTTTATTTCTTATTCCCAATTTGTTCAGATTCTTTTGAAATGATGTTACATTTCCAGATGTAAAAATTTTCATCGTATTTTTCTTTGATTCTGTTTTGATATTTGCAAGAACTTTGCATGCTACAATATCTGCAGGATCAACAAATTTTACATGTGAAAATTCCAAACTTAGCAATGATTTTAAAAATGACAAGTGTGTACTTGATAAAGTTGCTACATCTATATCATTTGAAAAAATATCTGATAATGTTTTTCTGATAATTTTTTTGCAATATCTTTTGTTTGTAATAAACTTGTTTGATTCCACAAGATCAACTAATATGGATGAATCTACTTTGTAAATTTTATTTTTTGAAAAATTAAATTTCTTTATGTAACTTGACAAACTTTTACTTTTAATTGCAGCTTGCGTTCCAAGCATTGCAATATTTTTTGTCTTTGATAGCAACATTGCTTCCCTTAATGGCGGATACACTCCAATTACTTTTCTGTTTGTGATTTTTAGCATCAAGCTTGGAGTGTTTGATGCCATTACTATGACATCTGGAGAAAAATTTTCTTCTAACATCTTTATTGTTTGTTTAATGATTGTATCTAGTTGTTTTTTTGATTTTTTTCCATAAGGAAAATTTTTCTGGTCTGCAAAATAAATAATATCTGACTTGCATTTTTTTTGTATTGCATTAATTATAGATAATGAGCCCAAACCTGAATCAAAGACTGCAATCTTTACCATGATTAATTAAATTTGTATCTAGAATTAGTTTGTTAGCTAAATTTACTCTAAAGTTTATCTAAATTTACTCTGTCCATTAAGAGCTAATTTCTAAATCACCTGACATGCCAAACTTCGATAAGACTTGGGCTCGACAAGAGACACCAGGTGTAACCGACAAACTCCGTGAGACAATAAAACCTCAAGGTGCATTAAAACCACGAATCCAAACAGCAGTAAACAAACTACAAGTCCAAATATCAAAGATGGACTCTATGCTTGGAAAACTGCATGAAAGAGACGCGCAACTCTTCCAGCGAGTCGTGACTGCAATGCAGCAACATGATACAAGTACAAGCAGAGTTTTGTCAAACGAATTAGCTGAAATTCGTAAGGTTACAAAGATGCTCGGCAATGCAAGAATGTCATTGGAACAAGTCCAATTAAGACTGACAACTATTCATGATCTAGGCGATGCTATGGTAGCAATCGGCCCAGCGATGTCTACAATGAAGGGATTGAAGTCATCACTAGGAAGATTCATGCCAGAAGCAGACTCGGAATTGAATTCCATGACACAGACACTCAATGGTCTAATGATGGACTCCTTAGCCGGAGACTCATTTAGCATGGAGACTGGCGCTTCAAGTGAGGAAACCGAAAGAATCCTACAAGAAGCATCTGCAGTAGCAGAGCAACAGGTTGGAGACAAATTCCCATCTGTACCAACACCAACTGGACTATCGTCCCAATCTACTTCTACATATTAGAAGTTAGGAAAAGACGACTGTCACTTTTTATTTTATTTT